>Ga0247611_10000444_pt1 | contig 83889 bp, 70 predicted proteins | sample 177DNAGHGhighgp2_FD_192422 | JGI IMG/M metagenome (GOLD analysis project Ga0247611, IMG submission 192422) | Sheep rumen microbial communities from Palmerston North, Manawatu-Wanganui, New Zealand - 1770 DNA GHGhigh gp2 | ecosystem: Host-associated > Mammals > Digestive system > Stomach > Rumen... | reverse complement strand
TCACACCGTCCTTGGTAATCTGCGGAGCACCGAACTTCTTCTCAATCACTACGTTGCGGCCCTTCGGACCCAGCGTTACCTTTACTGCGTTAGCCAACTGATCGACACCGTTCTTCAACAGGTCGCGGGCCTCAATATTGAATTTAATATCTTTTGCCATAACTATAAACTTTAAACTAATAACATATATTTACTTTTCAATAACTGCGAGGACGTCGCTCTGGCGCATCATCAGATACTTCTCGCCCTCGAACTCCAGCTCTGTGCCACTATATTTGCCATAGAGCACTTCGTCGCCAGCCTTCAGTACCATCTCTTCGTCCTTCGTACCCTGACCGACAGCCTTGATAGTGCCATGCAGGGGTTTCTCTTTTGCAGTGTCAGGAATGATAATTCCACCAATTTTCTCTTCTGCCGGTGCAGGTACTACCAGCACGCGGTCTCCTAATGGTTTGATGTTCATAATACTTATTTTTTAATGTTAATATTTAATGTTTTATATTCATGTTTACGCCACTCTTTAAGCCAAAACCGTGCCAACACCCTATAGCTGTCACACCTTACTGACACATTGGCAGAACAACCCATCAGAAAATTTTTTATCTTATTTATTTTTTTATTCTATAGAAAGTTCGTACCTTTGCAGAAACTATCGGAACTATAAACATTATTATATTATATGAAAGATTTTTTGAAATACGTCCTCGCAACGATAACCGGCATCATCGCCCTCAGTGTTATCATGGGTATCTTAGGTGTCATCTCACTTGTTGGTCTGGCAGCTTCGACTGCCGGCAGCAAGGCTGTTGAAGACAACTCCGTCTTCACACTATCCCTCTCTGGCCAGCTGGAAGAGCGTGTTGCATCGAACCCGTTAGCCTCGCTGACTGGCCAAGTAAGCGAGAACCTGGGACTGGAAGATATCTTGAGCGCCATCCAGAAAGCCAAGGACAACGAAAACATCAAAGGCATCTATATTGAGGCAGGTCTCTTTAGCAGTGACTCGCCGGCGTCGTCGCATGCCATCCGCGAAACACTGCTCGACTTCAAGCGCAGTGGCAAGTGGATTGTGGCATATGGCGACACCTACGAACAGTCCACCTATTATATATGTAGTGTCGCTGACAAGATATTCCTGAACCCGCAGGGTATGATTGACTGGCACGGACTGGCTGCCACACCGTATTTCCTGAAAGACCTGCTGGCCAAGTTCGGCGTCAAGTACCAACTCTGCAAGGTGGGTAAATACAAGAGTGCCCCGGAGATGATGACTGCCGACGGCATGAGCGAACCTAACCGTGAACAGGTGAGCGCTTATATCAACGGCATCTGGCAGGTTATGCTCAAGGAGGTTTCTACCAGCCGCAAGATTCCCGTGGACTCGTTGAACGCCTATGCTGACCGTTTCGCAGCTCTGTCAGACCAGAAAGACTACGTGAAGATGAAGTTGGTGGACAAACTGCTGTATACCGACGAGGTGAAGAATGAAATCAAGACCCTGCTCAAACTGGACAAGAAAGAAAACATCTCGCAACTGACGCTCAGCGACATGGCTGACGTGAAAGGCAAAAAGAAGGAAGGCGAGCAGATTGCCGTCTACTATGCCTACGGTGACATCGTGGACTCAGAAACCGGCGGTCTGATGAACAACGAACACTCTATCGTAGCCAATACCGTATGCAAAGACCTGGAAAAGTTGGCAAAAGACGATGACGTCAAGGCTGTCGTCCTGCGTGTCAACTCTCCCGGTGGTTCGGCTTACGCCTCGGAACAGATCTGGCGTGCCGTCACGAAACTCAAGGAGCAGAAACCCGTCGTGGTGTCCATGGGCGGCTATGCTGCCAGCGGCGGCTACTACATCAGCTGTGCGGCCAACTACATCTATTCAGAGCCAACCACCATCACCGGCTCTATCGGCATCTTTGGCATGTTCCCCGACTTCAGCGGACTGCTGACCGAGAAACTGGGCGTAAAATTCGACGAAGTCAAGACCAACAAGCATTCAGCCTTCGGCACGATGGCTCGACCGTTCAATGCCGAGGAGATGGCGCTGCTCGACCAGTATATCGGGCGCGGCTATGAGCTGTTCCGCAAGCGTGTAGCTGACGGGCGCAAGCAGTCGATACAGACAATTGAGGACATTGCCCAAGGCCGAGTGTGGTTGGGTAACGACGCCCTAAAGATCAAGTTGGTTGATGAGATTGGCGGACTGGACCAGGCTATTGCAAAAGCTGCCCGTCTGGCCAAGCTGGAAGAATATCATGCCACCAACTATCCCGAAGAATCCGACTGGATTAGCAGCCTGCTGGAGCAGCAGTCGAAGGGCAACTATTTGGATGAGCAGTTGCGCGAGACATTGGGCACATACTATGAGCCATTCACGTTCATGAAACAGCTGAACCATCAGAGTGCCATTCAGGCTCGTCTGCCCTATTTCCTCCCAATCAATTAAAAACAGGAAATTAAAGATTAGGAAGTGGAGGGTGACTTTATCAAAATCAACAAGTGGCTGTTGCCGTTAAGTTGGATTTATGGCATAGGGGTTAAGCTACGTAACATGCTGTTTGAAACCGGCGTGTTAAAAAGCCGTTCCTTTGACATCCCTGTCATTTCCGTAGGAAACATCACGGTCGGCGGTACAGGCAAGACACCCCACGTAGAATATCTGGTCAACCTGCTGAAAGACACATTCCGTGTGGCAGTGCTCAGTCGGGGCTATAAACGCAAAAGCAAGGGATTCCTAAAAGCTACCGCACAGACCGCCGTGCAGGAGATTGGCGACGAGCCTTATCAGATGAAGCGTAAGTTCCCAAAGGTAACCATTGCCGTTGACAAAGACCGCTGCCATGGTATTGACCGACTCACGGAAGAAGATATGAGCCTCGATGTGGTGCTTCTTGACGACGCTTTCCAGCACCGTTATGTCAAGCCTGGCATCAACATCCTGCTGGTAGACTACCACAGACTGATCATCTACGACACGTTGATGCCTGCTGGTCGTCTGCGCGAGCCACTCACAGGGAAAAACCGCGCCGACATTGTCATCGTCACCAAATGCCCCAAAGAGTTGAAACCCATGGAATACCGTGTGATTACCAAGGCGATGAATCTCTACCCATACCAGAGTCTCTTCTTTACCACACTTGACTACGGAGATTTGCGTCCTCTTTATCGTGAGACCAAGTCTCATGCAAGCTTGTCGCAATTCACCAATCATAACGTTCTGCTAATAACAGGTATCGGCTCACCCAAACAGTTAGAGCACGACCTCAGTCCGCTCATTTCTAATCTCACACCGCTCTCCTTCAGCGACCATCACCAATTCAGGAAGAAAGACATTGAGCTCATCAACGAGACCTTTGACAAAATGCCCGCGCCCAAGTGTATCATCACCACAGAGAAAGATGCCACACGACTGGAAAACACTGAGGGGATGAGCGGTGACGTGAAAGCAAATATGTATGTATTACCTGTCCGCATTACCTTTATGCAAGAACAGGAAGATGTGTTTAACAATAAAATTATAGGCTATGTACGAAAAAATTCAAGAAACAGCATCCTGGTTAAAAGCAAGGATGACAACGAGTCCGAAAACAGCAATCATCCTGGGGACTGGCCTCGGACAATTAGCTTCAGAAATAACTGAAAAGTTGGAGATTCCCTACAGTGAGATTCCCAACTTCCCTATATCTACGGTAGAAGGTCATAGCGGTAAACTCATCTTCGGCAAGTTAGGTGGCGTGGACATCCTGGCCATGCAGGGACGCTTCCACTATTACGAAGGTTACAACATGAAGGAGGTGACCTTCCCCGTCCGTGTCATGTACGAACTGGGCATCAAGACACTTTTCGTCTCCAATGCTGCTGGCGGCATGAACCCCGCCTTCAAGATTGGCGATCTGATGGTCATCACCGACCATATCAACTTCTTCCCCGAGCATCCGCTACGCGGCAAGAACTTCCCCACCGGCCCACGCTTCCCGGACATGCACGAGACATACGACCATGAGCTTATCAACCTGGCAACCAAGATTGCTAAAGAGAAAAAAATCCGCTTGGTCTATGGTGTATACCTGGGCACCACCGGTCCTACCTTCGAGACGCCAGCTGAATACCGCATGTATCGCACGCTGGGCGGTGACACCGTCGGCATGTCCACCGTTCCTGAGGTCATCGTAGCCCACCATTGCGGCATCAAGACGTTCGGCATCAGCGTTGTCACCGATCTGGGTGGTTTCGACAGTCCCGTCGAGGTCAGCCACGAGGAGGTTCAGGAAGCTGCCGACAAGGCTCAGCCGCTGATGACGGAAATCATGCGCGAAATGATTAAACGTACCGCCTAAATCCAATATGTTGCCATCGGCAACAAACCTAACAACCAAAAGAATGGAAATTGCATCATTAGGAGAATTCGGCTTAATAGACCGCCTCACGCAGGATATCAAGCCTCAAAACACATCAACCAAGTACGGTGTAGGCGATGACTGCGCCGTACTTCACTATCCCGACAGCGAAGTACTGGTCACGACCGACATGCTCATGGAAGGCGTCCACTTCGACCTGACTTATATCGACCTGAAGCATCTCGGCTGGAAGTCGGCCATGGTCAACATCAGTGACATCTTCGCCATGAACGGCACACCGCGCCAGATGACCGTCTCCCTGGCACTGAGCAAACGCTTCACGGTAGAGGATATGGAACAGTTCTATAGCGGACTGCGCGCTGCCTGTGAAAAATGGGACGTTGACATCGTGGGGGGCGATACGACCTCTTCATTCACAGGACTGGCCATCAGCATTACCTGCATCGGCGAAGCCCACAAGGACGACATCGTCTATCGTAACGGAGCCCACGAGACTGACCTTGTCTGCGTCAGCGGTGATCTCGGTGCCGCCTACATGGGACTTCAACTGCTGGAACGCGAAAAGACCGTATACTACCAGATGGTGGAAGAAGCCAAGAAACAAGGAAAGGACATTCCCGATTTCCAACCAGATTTTGCCGGCAAGGAATATCTGTTGCAGCGCCAGCTGAAAACGGAAGCACGCGGCGACATCATCCAGCGGCTACGAGATGCTGGCATTCGCCCAACAGCCATGATGGACATTTCCGACGGCCTTAGCTCCGAACTCCGCCACATCTGCAAGCAGAGCCACGTAGGCTGTCGCATCTTTGAGAAACAACTGCCCATCGATTACCAGACAGCCGTAATGGCCGAGGAGCTGAACATGAACGTTACCACCTGTGCCCTCAATGGCGGCGAGGACTATGAACTGCTGTTCACCGTCCCCATCGGCGACCATGAGAAAATACAGCAGTTGGATGACGTGCACCTCGTAGGACACATCACCAAGGAAAGTCTGGGACACGTCCTCGTCAGCCGCGACGACCAGGAATTTGAGCTCAAAGCGCAAGGATGGAACCCTTTGAATGGGTAATCCCTGGGGAAATCCGCGTCAATTTCTTAAAAACTGCAAAATAATTGGCTAAATATTTGGTCAATTATTTTTTTCTTTGTACCTTTGCATCCGCAATCAAGAGGATTGCCTAGAAAACTTAATAATGGTGCCTTAGCTCAGTTGGTAGAGCATCGGACTGAAAATCCGTGTGTCCCCGGTTCGATTCCTGGAGGTACCACTTTCCTCCTTTCATTATGAACCCCTGTCTTAGAGATTTCTCTAACCAGGGGTTTTTCAATTAAATGAAAGATGAATAATGATAAATGAACGGTTAAAAACTGAAAAGATGGGAATCGTAATAGGAATAGACGTTGGTATATCGACCACGAAGATTGTAGGGCTACGCGAAGGACGCGTGGTATCTCCCATTCGCATTACGGCAGCCGATCAGGTGACATCCCTCTACGGTGCCTTCGGCAAGTATTTGCACGACAATAAGATATCACTCTCCGACGTAGAGCAGGTGATGCTAACAGGCGTGGGTTCGGCATATATTGACGAACCTGTGTATGGCATTCCTACAAAGAAGGTGGACGAGTTTATTGCCGACGGTCTGGGTGCCCGCTTCGAGAGTGGACTGGCGAAAGCCATCGTCGTATCGATGGGCACAGGAACAAGCTTTGTGCAATGCGACGGCGATGACATCAAACACATCGGTGGACTAGGTATCGGTGGTGGTACGCTACAAGGACTGAGCCGCGTGATGCTGAACACCCGCGATCCCAAACAGATTCAGAGCCTAGCCATGCAGGGCAACATCCACAACATCAACCTACTCATCGGTGACATCTCAACACACCCACTGCCTGGACTGCCCATGGACGCTACGGCATCGTTGTTTTCGAAGGCACAATACGACGCCCCCAAGGAAGACGTGGCACTGGGCATCATCACCATGGTACTTCAGACCATCGGCTCGGCGGCCATCCTGTCATCGTTGAACTCAGGCATCAAGGACTTCGTACTTATCGGCAACTTGACGCTACTACCCCAGTGCAAAGAGATATATCCCATGCTGGAGAAACTTTACGGTGTACATTTCCACATTCCTAAGTATGCGGAGTTCTGTACAGCCATCGGCGCTGCCTTGGCATATTCTGCCGCTTGTTAAGAAAAATAACTTTCGTCACTCTTTCTTATATCTGTCGAACTTGTGCAGGAAGTAGTTAAAGGCTTCCAGACCGACCAGCACCAACAGCGTGCTGACAATGGAGAGCATATACATACCACCGCCACAGGCAAGGCCCATGGCTGCCGTCACCCACAGACCGGCAGCAGTAGTAAGACCACTGACCATATTTTCAGTCTTGCGGAAGATGATGGTTCCTGCGCCAATGAAACCGATACCGCTGACCACCTGTGCGGCAATGCGCGACACGTCCCAACGCTGGGGCTCCACCAAATTGATTTCGCTGAAGCCATAGGCCGACACGATCATAAACAATGCCGAGCCCAACGCAACAAGGAAATGGGTACGGAAACCGGCCTCTTTGGAGCGGTATTCACGCTCCAAACCAATCAGTCCACCAAGAATGGCAGCAACAAAAATACGCAATATAAACTCGTACTCCATAGTTAAATGATGTTATTTGGCTGCAAAGATAAACTTTTTTTTGTATCTTTGCAAGAGTTATAACCAAAAACAACAAGTCATGACGAAATTATTACTATTTGGAATAGGCATGCAGGAGGTGATTGTCATCGCACTCATCGTACTGCTGCTGTTTGGCGGGAAGAAGATTCCCGAGCTCATGAATGGTCTTGGCAAGGGTGTCAAGAGCTTCAAGGACGGCATGAAGGAGATAGAAAAAGATAACGGGAACGAGCATGTAAACAGTGAAGGATAAACAGCCAATAGCAAATAGCCAACAGCCAACAGCTAACATGACCTTTTGGGACCACTTGGACGTACTTCGGTCATCGTTGATACGTATGGCAGTAGCTGTGGTGGTGTTTGGCGTGGTGGCTTTTATCCTGAAAGGCGAACTCTTCAGCGTGGTGCTGGCCCCACGGAGTAGCGACTTTGTGACCTACCGTCTGTTAGGGACAGAGGCATTCGACATCCACCTGATGAATACCGGTCTGACAGAGCAGTTTATGATACACATGCGGACTGCTATCTATGCCGGACTGTTGATAGCCTCACCTTATATATTATATGAGCTGTTCCGTTTCGTGTCACCAGGACTCTACGCCAACGAGCGGCGTTATGCCGTCTGGATTGTGGGAGCAGCCTACGTGATGTTCCTCATCGGCACACTGGTCAACTACTTCATGGTGTTTCCGCTGACAGTGCGCTTCCTCGGCACCTATCAGGTCAGTCCTGACGTAGCCAATATGCTAACACTGCAGTCGTACGTTGACACGCTATTAGGCATGAGTCTAGTGATGGGCGTGGTGTTCGAACTGCCTGTGGTCAGCGCCCTGTTAGGACGGATGGGACTGATTTCAGCCCCGCTGATGACCACCTACCGTCGGCACGCCATCGTGGCAATACTCGTTGTAGCGGCCATCATCACCCCAACGACAGACGTCTTTACCCTCTTTGTGGTGGCACTGCCCATCTATTTGCTCTATGAGTTCAGTATACAAATTGTAAGAATAACCGAACAAAACTAAAACGATATGTTAAGAAGAATCAGAATCGTATTGGCTGCAGTGATGTTCATTGGCATCACGCTGCTGTTCCTAGACTTCACAGGAACCATGCGCACATGGGTCAGTTGGATGCCCAAACTACAGTTCTTAGAGGCCGTATTAGCCCTGAACATAGTGGTCATCGTGGCACTCGTGGTGTTGACACTCGTTTTCGGACGCATCTACTGCTCCGTCATCTGTCCGTTAGGCATCATGCAGGACATTTTTGGCTTTTTGGGCAAGAAAGCCAAGAAAAACCGATATACGCATTCCAAGGAATTAAAGTGGCTACGCTATCCTGTCCTCGCCGTGTTTATCATCGCCTTGCTGACGGGCGTGGGCACGCTGTTTCAGCTGTTAGCCCCCTACTCTGCCTTTGGACGCATCGCCACCAATCTGTTGCAACCTGTTTGGCTGGCAGGCAATAACGTACTGGCATCCATAGCCGAGCACTACGATAGCTATGCTTTCTATCACACGAACATCTGGTTGCGGGCCCTTCCTTCCCTCATCATCAGTGCCATCACGCTTGTAGTATTGGCTATATTGGCTTGGCGCAACGGCCGTACCTATTGCAACACCATTTGTCCGGTGGGCACGACACTCAGTTTTTTCAGTCGTTTTTCGTGGTTGAAGATTCACTTCGACGAGAGCAAGTGCCGCAACTGTTCAATGTGTACCAAGAACTGCAAGTCCGCCTGTATTGACTATAAAACCCACACGGTTGATTATAGCCGCTGCGTGGTTTGCGGCAACTGCATCGAAAACTGTAAGTTTGGAGCACTGAAATACAGCGGCGGGCTAAAACGGACAAAATCAGACAACAAAAACAGTTCCACAAAGTCCGACGCAAACGCCGTAGACAGTAGCAAGCGTAGTTTCCTGTTGGCATCCGCATTGACGGCGGGAGCCGCATTGGCACAGCAGAAAGAGAAGATGATGGACGGTGGACTGGCTGAGATTGAAGACAAAATAGCACCTGAGCGTCAGACCCCGCTGACACCACCGGGATCTATGTCGCAGCGTAACTTCGAAAAACGCTGTACGGGTTGCCAACTCTGTATCTCAGAATGTCCGAACGAGGTGTTACGTCCCAGTGCCGACTTGCTGCACTTGATGATGCCCACCATGTCGTATGAACGCGGCTATTGTCGCCCGGAGTGTAACCATTGTTCGGAAGTATGTCCGGCTGGTGCCATCAAACCTATTGCTTTGGAGGTGAAGGTGTCCACTCAGATTGGCCATGCTGTATGGATCAAGAAAAACTGCATCCCGTTGACTGACGGTGTGGAATGCGGCAACTGTGCCCGTCACTGTCCCACAGGCGCCATCGAGATGGTGCCCTCTGACCCCGACGACGAGGAGTCACCCTACATTCCCGCTGTCAACGAGGCCCGTTGTATCGGCTGCGGTGCCTGCGAATACCTCTGTCCCGCCCGTCCCTTCTCTGCCATCTACGTCGAAGGCCACGAGTTACACAAGGAGGTATAGACTTCTGAGTCAACGAGATAACGACACAACTACATAACACAATAACAAGACAAAAGATGAAAAAAGATATATCCAGAAGAAACTTCATTAAAATATTAGGCGGTGGAGCACTGACCACTGCCGCAGTGATGACGGGCTGCAAGTCGAAGACTGAGAGCAAGGCCGTTGAAGGGTACAAGAAACAAGTGGAGCCGCCGGTGGGCCAGATGACCTACCGCGAGAACCCGAAGACCAAGGAGAAGGTGTCTCTGCTGGGCTATGGCATGATGCGCCTGCCGTCGAAGACGGAGAACAAGGACGACTATGACCAGGAGATGATTAACCGTCAGGTGGACTATGCCATTGAGCATGGCGTCAACTACTTCGACACCAGCCCCGTCTATTGTCAGGGCAAGTCGGAAGCCTGTACGGGCATCGCCCTCAGTCGTCACAAGCGCTCGGAATACCTGGTAGCCACCAAGCTCTCCAACTTCAACCGCGACTACTGGCAGCGGGAGAAGGCCATCGAGATGTATCATAACTCACTGAAGCAACTACAGGTCGACTACATCGACTACTACCTGCTGCACGCCGTGGGCGGCGGCATGGACGAGTTCAATGGCCGTTATGTGGACAACGGCATCATGGACTACCTATTGAAAGAGCGCGAAGCCGGACGCATCCGCAACCTCGGCTTCTCGTTCCATGGCTACAAGGCCGTCTTTGACGAGGTGCTGGCCATGCACGACAAGTACCACTGGGATTTTGTACAGATAGAGCTGAACTACCTGGACTGGGACTACGCCAACGAAATTAACGACCGCAACGTGGACGCCAGCTACCTGTATGCCGAACTGCAGAAGAAAGGCATCCCCGCCGTCATCATGGAACCCCTGCTGGGTGGTCGCCTGGCCAACCTGCCACAGTATATGGCTACGGAGCTGAAACAGCGTGCTCCCGAGCGTAGCGTCGCCTCGTGGGCCTTCCGCTATGCCGGCACTCCCGACGGCGTGCTCACCGTGCTGTCAGGCATGACCTACATGGAGCACCTGAAGGACAACCTGCTCAGCTACTGCCCGCTCGTTCCGCTGACAGAAAGCGAGCAGCGCTATCTGGACCAGACGGTTGCCGAACGCATTGTGGGACTTGAGAACATTCCCTGCAACGACTGCAAATACTGTATGCCCTGTCCCTACGGCATCGACATTCCTGCCATCTTCGTACATTATAATAAATGTAAGAACGATGGCACACTACCCCGTCTGAAGATGGATGACGAGTATTACAAATTGCGCCGCAACTACCTGATAGGTCTCGACCGTGCCGTGCCCCGTATGCGCCAGGCCGACCACTGCATCCAGTGCGGGCAGTGCGAACCGCATTGCCCGCAGAGCATCCGCATCCCACGTGAGCTACAGAAGATCAGCCAGTTCGTGGAAGACTTAAAGCAGAATAAGATTCTACAGAAGGAGTAAACATAAAAATTAATAGTTTTATACATATTTCTTCTTGTATTACATTATTTTTTGCTACTTTTGCACCATCAATAAACAATATTTATGGAAAAACCTGCTATTAACTCGTTGGGACATGGCTATCAGTTAGTGAATGGCCAAAGCAAAGAACAAAGAACATATCATATTGAGCGCGAACTTGGACGAGGCGGATTTGGCATTACTTATCTGGCCACCTCCGATGAGTATGTTGGCAACATCCTGCAGACGACAAAATATACCATCAAGGAGTTCTGCATGAGCGATGTCTGCATGCGCCAGCCTGATGGTAGCATCACCGTTGCCGAACGTGACGAAGAAGAATTCCAGAGTTGCATGGGTGATTTCCTGCATGAAGCCGAGCGTCTGCATAAGATGTCTCATGAGGGTATCGTTCCCGTCAAGGAGGTGTTCGAAGCCAATGGCACCGCCTATTACGTCATGCAGTTTCTGGGCGACCAGTCGCTGGTAAAGTACGTCAAGGAGAATGGTGGAAAACTCGATGAGGAAGAAGCATGTCGCATTGCCAGCATGGTTGCCAAGGCACTGGACTATCTGCACAAGCAGACCGTCACACACTTGGACGTCAAGCCTGAGAACATCATGATGTATCAGCGTCGTACGGGCAAGCCAATACCCATCCTGATAGACTTCGGACTGGCCTGCCACTACAAGAAGAAAGGTGGCAGCACTTCTAAACACAGTGCCACGGGAACCACCGACGGCTACTCTCCTTTAGAGCAGTATGCAGGCATTAACCGCTTTACCCCCGAGGCAGACATCTACGCCTTAGGCTGCACCCTGTATTTCATGCTGACGGGTAAGGCACCGCTGATAGCCAACGACATGTCGGCCCAGTATTTGTTCAAGACACTCCCCGATGGACTCAGCGACGATACTGTCGAAACCCTGCGCAAGAGTATGGAGAAGATGGCTGAGCGCCGCACCAAGACTATTGCTGACTTCCTACGGAACCTGCCGAAGTTTGACGATGAGCCTATCGTAGGTGGCAAAAAGACTGTCAAAAGAAGAAATTCTTCTGGTGGCAGGGGGCGTACTGGTGGTGGTGACAACAAGATGAAGTATGCCCTCATCGGCATGGGAGCTATTATTCTGATACTGGTGTTGCTGCTGATGATACCATCGGGCAATGAGAAAGTTTCAACGAACCAGGAAGATATCGAGCAGGTTGACGCCGACAGTACGGTCACTACCAACAACAGCAGTGAGAATACTGCTACTGGCGGTGGCAACACACAACAACAGGAAAACAACAATACCCAGAACAACAACACCCAGAACAGCAACAGCCAGAACAGCAACAGCCAGAACAGCAATAATTCCAGCAGCCAGCCGGAAAAGCAGGAAGTCAAGCCTGAGCCTAACTATCTGAACCTTGGCTATGCTGAGTGGCGCGGCCCCGTCAAGAACGGCAAGCCCAATGGTGACGGCATCATGCGCTTCAAGAGCAGCCACCGTATCGACAGCCGTGATCCGGGAGAGAACTATGCGGAAGCTGGCGACTATATCGATGGCACCTACTCCAATGGACACCTCGTTGATGGCACCTGGCACAAGGCTGCCGGAGGCTCGGAATATCTGATGATCGGACAATAACAACACCCAAAATATGAAAAAACTATTCTTTGCCCTTTGCTGCATCCTGGCATCAGCCAATGGCACCTATGCACAAGACTATGCCTCCAACCATTTGGAAAAGGCGGTTAACAAACTGGGAATAGCTAACAAGTTGTCGAAAGGCAGCAAGGCAGACACCATCCTTGTCAACCAGCAGCGCGTTGTAGTACGCAAAGATGCCAATGGTCGCATTGAGCATGTAGGCATACCTTTGTTCAACGCTTTCATGCGGAGTCTTCAGCCGTCACCTATCCACGACTATCTGGAGTTTGCTGCCCTCGACAAGAAATACAAAATCTCCGAGAACACCTTGCAGCTCAATCAGCTGAAGTTCAGCAAGGGCAGCTGGGACGACTTGTTCCTGTTGAGCGATACCACGACGTGCTCCATCAATAACCTGGAGGACAAGATGTATGTGGTGAAATGGATAAAACAGGGCGAACCGTTTCTGGAGGTCTACTTTCCTGTCGACTACGAGTTACTGGCCAACAGTAGCCGCCGCGAGATGGAGGTGCGATTCATCGAAGGTCTCAAGGCTTTCAAGCTTTCCGATTCCATTCCTCCCCAGCAATTAGACACTATTGAATTTAAGAAATACGGCATCAAGGGGATCTTCGTCAAGGAGGGTACTCACTACGTAACACCAGTCATCACCTCAAACACCTATTTTAAAAAGGAAGCAGGTGGCTACAGTCTGCTAGCCGACAACCAGTACACCAGCGAGAGTTTTGCCAACCTTCTGCTGAATCCAATGTATGCCCCTGAAGCCACTGTCAATATGGGATTCTCGATGAGCACCTTCCGCTCGGAATACGTTGAGATGGATTTCCGCCAGTTGAGTGCCTACTGCACCAGTAATGGCTGCACGCCGTTCTATGGTTTCGAGGGTGTTACCGACGGAATAGCCACAGCCACACTCATCATGCACAACAAGAAGTCGGGCTATAACCACATTTTCTATATCCAGTGTCCTGCATCAGAGATTGGAAAGCCTGGCGCAAAGCTTACTGGCAGGGGATACCTCTTTACTCCGTCGTCGAACGTCAAGAATCTCTTCGGCACTCCAAGTAAAGGTAAGTCGCGTTCATACAAACACATAGCAAAATGAGAAAACTGCTTTTCCTGCTGACTATATGCTGCGTACAGCTGCCTCTCATGGCTCAGGACGTGATGGAGCAGATTAATCAGGTAAAACTTGAGGGCGGACACCTGACAGCACAATACTCCCATGAGTCGGTCGATACGGCCTTTCTGATGGGAAAGAAAGACATTTTGCACCAGCTGAACATGAAAGGCCTCGGTCTCTTCAAATTGGATGAGATTGAATCCAAAGTGAAACATCTCGACATGCACCGCGGCAATCAGTACAGGGTTTTCTCCTATCTGAAGCTGTCAGACATCAGCCGCAAGGCTAATAGCCACCAACAAGAGGAAAAACTCGTCATCGTGCCGAAGTTCGACGTCAAAGAAGAATCGTCCACGACGACCCATGTGGCCAATAATGCCCATAAGACCAATGAAGTCCGGAACGTCCAACAGCCTACGGAGGACCTGCCCACACAAATTGCCCGTGACATCATGAACAAGAGAGACCATCTTGCTGCCTTGAACGCACTGAATGCCAAGAAGAACATGGGCCAGATTATCGACTGTGGCCCTTTCTCCAAGAGCACTAACATTGACGAAGTCTACATTGCCATCTTCGACCGCAACAGTGCCGCTCCGCTGGCTGTGCTATCACCGACCGTCAACGGCAAGCGTACCAACCTCATCACCAAAGGTGAAGACTCGCTCTCCAACTACCACGGCTGCAGAGCCATCTGGTTCAAGTTCTAAAAAACACCATGTCATACGAAGAAAAAAGACTACACCATATGAAACGATTACTAACTTTACTCTTTGTGGCCGTATGTGCTTGTAGCACCCTATCGGCCCAGAATGTGACTTTCAAATTTGAAGAGGGCACATTAAGCAATGCAGCCTTACGCCAGAAGATGGAAGGCCGCATTTCACGATTGTTGACCGAAATCACACAGGCGTCGGCAGCCAACCGCAGCCTCAACCTGACATCGCTCGGTCTGTCGCCCGTGGCCAGCAAGCGTCTGGGAAAACTCTGGGAGAATCTGCATTTTTCGTGCGACTACAACACCAACATTGAGAAATGTCTTCTTGACGTTAACGGCTACGAGGTGCGCGGAATCCTCATCACCCTGCAGCCCATGGGTGCCAACTACAGCGGCTCCACCAGCCGTGAACTCGCCATCAGCTTTGCCCCCGATGGCATCATCACCAATGTAAACATGACGCTGGAGAACAACTCCTACCAGGATATCGTCAACAATGGCATGGATGTCACCGACACCCGTCGCCGACTGGAGATTTTGAAATTCGTCGAGGACTTCCGCAGCTACTATGACGAGAAAGACATCCAGGCTCTGGACAATATCTACAGCGAAGATGCACTGATTATCACTGGTAAGGTAGTCCAGCGCAAGAACTTAGGTAGCGACCAGGCCCGCATGAAGCCAGAGATTGAGTATAGCAAGATGAACAAGGTACAGTATATGAACAAGTTGCGCGGCATTTTCGCCAACAACAAGTTCATCAAGGTGAAGTTCGACGACATCATCGTCAAGCGCCATCCCGCCAAGGCAGGATTCTATTCTGTCACCCTGCACCAGAACTGGCAGTCGAGCAGATATTCCGACGACGGCTATGTATTCCTGCTCTGGGAGTTCAAGGAAGGCCGTTCACCAGTTGTCCACGTCCGTACCTGGCAGCCTGACATGGTTGGCAACCGCAAACTAGGTGCCGATGAAGTGTTCAACGAGAACGACTTCTTCATTCCCTAAACATACCACATGAAACTACTAACTACTTTTCTACTGGGCATTCTCATGGTGCCCTTGACGGTGTTGGGACAAACTGCCGACTTTGCCGGTGCACAATGGATAGCCTTGGAGCAGGACTCTACCATCCTCTTTCCCCACGTCCACCTGTTGAAGGCGAAATCGGCCCAGGGGCAGTCGCTCAAGCGTTATCAACTGCCCGTGCTGGAACGGCAGTTCCAGATGAAGCACCAACAGGTACGCCGTGCATGGGCCGACGTCTGCGGACTGGGACAGTACGAGCTGTTTGTCAACGGCGTGAAGGTGGGTCGCAACTTCCTCGACCCGGGCTGGACGATGTTCAACAAGCGCCTGCTCTACAACACCTTCGACCTGACGGCACAGCTGTCTGCTGCTGCCAGCCGCGACATTTCCCTGCGCGTGATGCTGGGCGGCGGCATGTACGACATCCCGCTGCAGGGCTACCACAAGATGGGCGGTTCATGCGGTGCGCCTAAACTGCTGCTGGCGCTGCATATAGACTATGCCGACGGCCAGCGACAGGACATCGTCAGCGATGGCTCGTGGACGGCCAGCGAGAGTCCCGTCACCTACAGCAGCATCTATGGCGGCGAGAGCTATGACGCCACACTCAGTGCCACCCCGAAGCCAGCGGTCATCACGCATCCCCATTGGGACGTGCCGCTGGTGAAGCAGGACGACCATACGCGCCTCATCGTCAAGCAGCAACTGCCCATGACGCGTTTGAGGGGGGCGGGCATCCCCGACAGCACCTGCATCTATGACATGGGCCAGAACTGTTCGGGCATTGTGCGGCTGACGGTGCGCGGTCCTCGTGGCAGCCGTGTGACGTTGCGTCCTGCCGAGCTTCTGCGCGACGGCACCGTCTTCCAGCGGTGCATGCCGGGCTACGCCTGGACCTACACCCTTCGTGGCGACAAGGAGGGCGAAAGCTGGCAACCGCAATTCTCCTATACGGGCTTCAGATATGTGGAGGTGAAGGCCGACAAGGGTGTGGAAATCCAGCAGTTGACGGGACTGCATACCTCTGCCGATGTGGCGGAGACAGGTCATTTTGAATGCTCCGACACCCTGCTGAACCGCATCTACACGCTTATCGACTGGGCCATCAGCAGCAATCTGGCCAGCATCACCACCGACTGCCCCACCCGCGAAAAGCTAGGGTGGCAGGAGCAGAACCACCTGATGGCCTACTCCATGATGTACCGCTACGACATGCAGGCGCTAATGAACAAGATTGCCGATGACCTGGCCGACTCACAGCATGACGACGGCGCCATACCGACCATTGCTCCCGAATACACGCTGTTCGCCCAAGGCAGCGGCTTCGAGGACACGCCGGAATGGGGCGCCTCCTTTATTCTCTGTCCTTACTATAATTATATATGGTATGGGGACGACTCGGCCATGCGTCGCCATTACGACGCCATGAAGCGGTATATCGACTACCTGCAAAGCCGTACCCAAGAAAATATCCTCGACTATGGACTGGGCGACTGGTTCGACGTGGGACCGAACCGACCGGGGGTTGCCCAGCTCACCTCCGTAGCCTTCTCGGCAACGGCCATGTACCACTACGAGCTGTGTGTCATGAGCAGCATAGCCCGCCTGTTGGGCAAGGGCGACGACGCCCATCGGTTCAGCCAAATGGCTGCCGACGTCAAGCAGGCCTTCAACGCCCGCTTCTGGAATCAGGAGCAGCAACTATACGAACAAGGCAGCCAGACGGCCTCGGCCATGGCGCTGTTTATGCAGCTTACCACCGACGCAAACCGCAGCAAGGTCTTGCAGTCGCTGGTCGACGACATCACCACCCGCATGGCATCGGCCAAGGCTGGCGAGGCACTGGTCACGGCGGGCGACGTGGGCTACCGCTATGTGTTGCAGGCACTCCGCGAGGGCGGCCGCTCCGACGTGATATGGCAGATGAACCGCCGCGACGACCTCCCCGGCTATGCCTACCAGCTGCGTCAGGGAGCCACGGCACTCACCGAGAGCTGGCAGGCATACGACAACGTGTCGAACAACCACCTGATGTTAGGACACCTGATGGAGTGGCTATTCCAGGCTCCCGGCGGCATCCGCCAGGCCGAGGGCAGCGTGGCTTGGCGCCATATCGTCATCGAACCGCAGATGTTAGGCACGCTGACCTGGGCTAAGGCCGACTTCCAGTCGCCGCAAGGACTTATCGTCTGCCATTGGACGGCCTCACCCGACCACAGCCAATGGACCGTCAACGTCACCATCCCCCAGGGTGCTGATGCCGAGGTACGCCTGCCTGACGGCAGACACTGTCAAGTGGGTGCCGGTGAACATACTTTTTCAAGCGACAAGGCACAAGGTCAGGCACAACGGCAGCCCACGGTGACATGGGACAGCAAGAGCCTCATGATGGACGGTCGGCGCGTCTGTCCCGTGATGGGCGAGATACACTATTCGCGCATTCCTGCCGACGAGTGGGCCGACGAGGTCCGCAAGATGAAAGAGGGCGGCGTGACAATCGCTGCCACCTACGTTTTCTGGAACCATATCGAGGAGCAGGAGGGCATCTTCCGCTGGGATGGCCAACGCTCGCTGCGCCGCTTCTTGGAGGTCTGCCGGCAGGAGAATATGCCCGTCATACTGCGGTTAGGCCCATTCTGCCACGGCGAGGTACGCAATGGCGGCATCCCCGACTGGGTCTTCACCAAGGGCTGCAAGCTGCGTGAGGCCAACCCCGTTTTTCTCGGTTTTGCCGAGAAACTCTACCGCCAAATCTTCACACAGGTGCAGGGATTGCAGTGGAAGGACGGCGGCCCTGTCATCGCCGCCCAGTTCGACAACGAGTACCGCGGCCGTGGCGAATACCTGATGGCACTGAAACGCATCGCACAGCAGGTGGGCTTTGACCTGCCACTATACACCCGCACCGGCTGGCCGGAACTACGCACTCCAGTGCCCTATGGCGAGATGCTGCCGCTCTATGGCGACTATGCCGACGGCTTCTGGGACAAGGACATTAGCGAGGGCTGCGGCAACTACTACAAGGCGTTTAACTTCAAAGCTTTCCGCTCGTCAACGGCCATCGGCACCGACCTGTTGGGCAAGCAGGAAGAGAACGTCAACAAGAGCGACAACCAGTACCCCTACTTCACCTGCGAATTGGGCGGCGGCATGGCGACGGCCTACCACCGCCGACCATACATATACCCGGAGGATGCCTACTCGATGGCACTGGTCAAGTTAGGCAGCGGCTCCAACCTGCTGGGCTACTACATGTATCATGGCGGCACCAACCCTGAGAGCGTGCTCCACACGCTGAACGAGTGTCAGACGTCGCCAGGCACCGCCAACAACGACCTGCCCGTGATGACCTACGACTTCCAGGCGCCCCTGGGCGAATACGGCCAGACCTATCCGCAGTACTACCGCCTGCGTCCCTTGCACCTCTTCATGCACGACTGGGGTGAGACGCTGGCACCCATGGAGGCCTCATTCCCTACCTCGCAGGACCTGAAGCGCGGCGAAGACACGGCATTGCGCTGGGCGGTGCGCAGCATCAGCGAAAAGCAGGGGACCTCCGGCTTCATCTTCATCAACAACTACGAGCGCTTCTGCCAGTTGTCGGCCAAGAAAAACGTACAGTTGTCGGCCTGTGGCGTCACACTGCCCCGCTTGACCATCCCCAGCGGCTGCATGGCCATCTTCCCCGTCAACATCGACGGCATTCGCTATGCCACGGCACAACTGGTGGCACGACGCGACGACAAGACCTACATGATGCAGATTCCCGGCATCCCAACAACCATCGCGATGACAAACGGTAAGACGCTAAAGAACGTGAAGCCCCGCGGCACAGAGAAGCCCGTCTATGGCAACCTCTACCTGCTCACCCCGTCCGAGGCCGAACAGCTGTTCCTGACTTCTCCCTCATCCATCAGCCATCAGACATCAGACATCAGCCATCATCCATCAGCCATCCTCACTTGGACCAAGGTCAAGGATGCCGGCCCATTGCGCACCATCGTAAAGGGCAAGGCCAAGGTGGCTGAAGCACCCTCTGAACAAGACTGGCAACAGGCTGCTGTCTATCGCATCAGCCTGCCAGGTGACTCCACATGGCGCGCTCCTCACGCTATGCTCCTCACCATCAACTACCGTGGCGACTGTGCCCGACTCTATGCCAACGGTCGTCTCATAGCCGACAACTTCTACTATGGTCGTCCTTTCCTCTATGGTCTCTGGCGCTTGCCCGAAGGCTGCACCGAACTGGAGCTACGCATCCTGCCCTTGCAGCCAGACGCACCTATCTACCTGCCCCGCGAAGCCAATAAGCGCCCCGGCGAGCAGGTAAACAGCATAGAAATCAAAGATTGTCGTTAGTCCCGCTTACAGGATTGACATCAGCTGGACGGTGTATTTGTTGACACCAATACTGGATACCGACACCATGAACACGTGCTTCTTGTTACCCACCATCAAAGCATAGTCAGAACCTGCAGCAGCCATTTTGTAGACGCTTTTCGGCTCACTGGTCTGGAAGCCCTTGTCTGTAAACTCCTTGATGAGACGGGTAGCCACTTCCATAGCCGACTCCTTGTCGGTATGCCCGACGGGCAGTGTTAGACCGTAGATGGTGCTACCACCAATGAGGCTGCTGGCAATACCGCCTCCCATGAGTCCGCCAAGCAGTCCACCGCCACTTGAATTTTGCCACTTGGCGATTGCCGTCACGGGCAAGCCTAGCAGGGTTTTCTTATAGCCATTGCTTTCGTCGAGGGTTATCATGACACTCTGCTGCTCTTTCTGTTCGACGGCTGTCGGGTACTGTGCTTTTATCGCTTTCAGCGCTGCATTCTTCTTGGCACTCACCTTCAGTCCTTCGATGCCCAGCATGTGCTGTGTGATGTCCTCTATCGTCAGCTCGTCAGGACCATCGGTCGTCAGCACCATAGGTCCTACGGGAATGTCACCGGTCTGCGAAGGGTCGTACAGCGTCAGCACGTACGTCACCTTACTCTTCACCTGCTTGATACCGTAGTCGGCAAACTGCACTTGCAGAGGCAGATAGTCCTCGGGGATAATCTTCATCTCCTTGGTGCCATCGGTCAGATAGACCCATTTCTCGGTGTCGCGGTTGACCACTTGGCCAATCACGTTACCCTCCACGCGCTTAATGGAGCCTACCAACTGGATCTTCACCAAGGCACAAGCCTGTCCATTCAAATCCTTACGTTCATACTGACTGGCCGAGATATCGTTCGTCACGGCTTTCATCGACTCTACATTCAGTTTCTGTGCCACTGCCACCTGAGCCAATAGTAACAGGCACATCGTCAAAAGGGAATTAATCTTTTTCATTGGTACTCAATTTGCTCACAAAGGTACAAATTATTTCTGAAAGGAGCATCATAAATTGACAATAATTTCGTACCTTTGCATACAAAACAACAAAACTGTAAATCAATGAAAAAGAAACATATCCTACTAAGCCTGTTCTTACTGATAATGACACAGGTTGTCTCGGCACAGGAACTTACGATAAAAGGAATGACTATGGCTAGCAACGACATCTCAGCCAGCCAGTATGAACGCAAGGACTTCAACGGCAAGGCATGCGCTTTGGTCAAGGTGCGTATGGCTGCTACTGGCACTATTTTCGAGGGCAATGTCATCCAGCCCGTTGAGCACAAGACCAATGAATACTGGGTCTACATGACTGAGGGCTCCAAGGAATTGCACATCAAACACCCTAACTACATTACACGCGAAGTTCATTTTGCAGACTATGGTATCAACGGATTGCAGTCTCACACGACATACACCCTGACTGTCAGTTTACCACAGGCTGCCCCGGCTCAAACTCAGAAGCTTATCATCAACTACGCTCCTGCCAACGCCACCGTACTGATAGACTCCAAGCTCTACAGGGGTAACGGTCGCATCGAAGCCATATTGCCCGTAGGAACGCATCAGTACATCATCGCTGCCGACGGTTTCGCATCAGCCGAAGCCACCGTCAAGCTAACTGCCGAGGCTCCCCGTACCGTCACCGAGCAGTTGGCATCAGTAGCAACGGTAGAGTTGCAATCGCAAGAGGCCGTCACACAGCAAAACATTTCCACACCTATAGAAAGCCAAACAGCAATTAGGAATAAAGGTGTTTCATTAGAAGAAGTGGAAAGACAAATAGCAAGTCATGTTAATGACATTACAATTGAGACTAATACTGTAGGCGATAACTATATTAAATGCTCGTTCGGCACAAGCCTTCTTTTTACGACGAATTCCTCCACATTGACGAATATTGGAACCCGAAGATTGAATGAGCTGAGCGACATCATTGCAGAATATTCTGACATGTTTGATGTTGCCATTGATGCTTATTCGGATAACACAGGTAATTCTCAGATTAACCTCAACCTAACAAGCAAACGTGCCGAGAAAGTTGCTGAGTACATATCCTCGAGCAATCGAAATATAAGGATGGTATCTGTTAAGGGACGCGGTGATTCCAATCCAGTAGAAGACAACTCCACCGCTGCAGGCCGCGCTAAAAACCGCCGCGTAGAAATTACCCTCTACCCCAGCGCTACCATGACACAAAAATCCACCGAAGGAACATTAAGCAGCCAGGTCGAACAAACGGCTGACACCGTTGACCCATTGGATCTATTAGGTGGTTCATTCCGTCCCCTTACTGATGCTCAAAAGAAAGAACTCAGCATCTCGTATGGTATTCAAGTTACCAAAGTTGACAAGGGCAAGATGAAGGATGCCGGCATTCCACAAGGCTTTATTATACAGCGTGTCAACGACGAAAATATCAAGACCGCCAATGACCTGCAGAATGCTGTAAAAAAGGGTTATGCCTCCAAAGATTCCGTACTCTATATTCAAGGTCTCTTCCCTACAGGCAAAAAAGGTTACTTTGCTGTCCCACTTAAAGACTAAGAGAAAGAACTATAACTCAGAAGGCCAAGCGCAGCCCGAGGTCGTTGCCGCGGTCCGAAGGCGTGAGGTAGTCGCGGCGCGAAGAGCGGCAGTACCCCGCGTCGAGGTCGATCCAGCCGCCCCCGCGGTTCACGCGGTAAGACCCACTACTAGGACCAGTAGGATTCGTTTTTGAACCGCTACTATAGGAGCCATACCAGTCCTGGCACCATTCCCAAACATTGCCGCTCATGTCGTACAAGCCCAGCTCGTTGGGCTGCTTGGTCTTCACATTATGAGTTCTATTTGAACCGTACCAGGCAACATCTTTTATTTTATTGCTGCCGCTGTACTTGTAGCCACGGCTCTTGCTACCGCCACGGGCGGCATACTCCCATTCCGCCTCCGTCGGTAGGCGGAAGCGCTTACCAGTTGCAGTGTTCAGTTTGCTGATGAAAGTCTGGCAATCATCCCAGCTCACTTTCTCCACAGGCAAATTATCGCCCTTGAAGTATGACGGGTTGCTGCCCATCACAGCCTGCCACAATGCCTGCGTCACCTCCGTCTCGCCGATGCTATAAGTGGACAGCGTAACCTGGTGGGCAGGTTTTTCGTCAGGGAATGCATCATTGCCTTGCTCGCTGGTGGCACCCATTGTGAACGTGCCTCCGTCCACACGAACCATGTTGAACGACACGCCATTGACGGTAATGGTCTCCACGGCTGCGCCGCTGACAGAGGAGGAAGAAGAAGACGTGGACTGCGTTGCAACAGACGACTGGACGTTGTTCGACTGTTGAATAGTGGACTGATTGACGGAAGTCTGTTGAGCCATTGTCTGCTGAACGTTATTCGATTGCTGGACGGTGGACTGCTGAACAGACGCTATCAGGTTTTCGTTGACAGTGCGCGGAGCATTGGCAGTCAGCTTCACCGAGCCTTCGGCGGTCTCATAACCGTCGGCTGCGATGATATAATCATGACTACCAACGGGGAGCATGGCCTCTACACGCCCACTGCCTTTGTAAAACTTCGAATCAATCAGCACGGTTGCAGTGGCGGGGGAGTAGTTGATGGTCAGCTTTTGCGTCTGGGGCTGTGATGCCTGTGGCATGAGCAGTGTCAGGACGTAGGTAGCCAGGCTCTGTAGCGGCTGGATGCCGTAGTCACTGAACGTAACGTGACACGGCACGAAGCTCTTATGTTTCACCTCCAGCTCCTTCGTGCCGGCAGTCACATACACCCAGTACTCGCCTTCCTTGAACTGTGGTGTACCGATGACATTCCCCGCAAAGGATGCCCCAGGTGTTGCCAGCTGCACTCTCACCAGTGCACATGCCTGTCCGTTCAAGTCGTTGACGCGGTACTGGCTGGCAGAGATGTCGTTGCCCGCAACGGTCATCTGCTCAACGGTAAGCTTCTGAGCCGAAGTTTCCACGAGCAATGCCATGCAGGTAAAAAGAAATAGTAATAGTCGCTTCATTCCCTTTTGTTGTTTCGCTGTTATGCGTTTCATTGTTGTAGTCTTTTCAAGTTCTGCTTGGCAAGCTCATTGCCTTGGGCAGCCGACTTCTCGTACCAATACTTTGCTTGGGTTAGGTCTTGAGGGACACCACGTCCTGTTTCATACATTACGCCAAGATTATTCTGTCCCAATGCATGGCCCTGCTCTGCCGCTTTTCTTAACCATTTCACGGCTTCTGCATGGTCTTGTGTGACACCCTTTCCGTCTCTATACATATTTCCAAGATTATTCTGTCCCATAGCATTGCCCTGCTCTGCTGCTTTCCTGTACCATTTCACAGCCTCAATATAGTCTTGAGTAACTCCGTAACCTTTTTCATATTGCCAGCCAAGATTGAGTTGCCCACTCGCATCGCCCTGTTCTGCTGCTTTTCTGAACCATTTCACGGCTTCTGCATGGTCTTGTGTGACACCCTTTCCGTCTCTATACATGACGCCAAGATTGAGTTGCCCACTCGCATTGCCCTGCTCTGCCGCTTTTCTGAACCATTTCACGGCTTCTGCATGGTCTTGTGTGACACCCTTTCCGTCACTATACATATTTCCAAGATTATTCTGTCCCGTTGCATTGCCCTGCTCTGCTGCTTTCCTGTACCATTTCACAGCCTCAGTATCGTCTTGAGTAACTCCGTAACCATTTTCATATTGCCAGCCAAGATTGAGTTGCCCACTCTCATTGCCCTGCTCTGCCGCTTTTCTGAACCATTTCACTGCTTCTGCATAGTCTTGTGTGACACCCTTTCCGTCTCTATACATGACGCCAAGATTGTTCTGCCCCCATGCATCGCCGCGCTCTGCAGCAATGCGATAGTACTTCACTGCCTTCATTAAATCTTTGGTTTTGCCATTTCTTCCCACATTGTAATCATAGCCCAATGATACAATCTGTGCAGGAGTTTTACCCTCGATTTCAGCATCTTCAGAAGGAATTCTGGTGAGGCTGGTGGTTAGCATAGCGGTCTGGCCTTCCTCAATGGTGACGCGTTCCTTCTTGCTGGTATAGCCTGTATAACGTAGCTCCACTTCGTGGCTGCCGACGGTGATGTTGCGGAAGATGTCGGGCGAGGTGCCAAGCCTGCTACCGTCTAACCACACCTCGGCATTCATGGGCTGTACGTTGACATTGAGCATGCCCGTGATGGCCACCAGGGCGGGAATGGCCAGCTGCTTCTGGTCGCGGCTGGCCAGCGTGACATTCTGGCGATGGGTGCGGTGGCCCGCCAGTCGACCCTCTACGCGATAGGTGCCCGGTGGCAGCGTACCCTGCCACGACGACGTGCCGCGCTGCTGGTCGTTGATGAATATCTGGGTCCCAGTAGTGCCCGTGCTGACGGACAGCGTCGCCATCGTCGACTTCAGCTTGATGAGCAGCGTTACCTTCTCATTGCCGACGGTAAACGTGCCGCTCTGCGTCTCGTAGGCAGGCGACTCCACGCGGTAGGTGTGGCTGCCCATGGACAACAGCATGCTCAATGTACCGTTCTGCACTACCTGTGGCTGATTGTCGATGTAGACGGTGGCATTGGCAGGCGCCACGGTCATGGCCAGATAGCGCATACCGTCATCTAACGGCTGTGTGCCAGCCTGAGGTATGTTCAGCGTCAGCACGTAGGTCACCTTCTGCTCCACGCCCTTGATGCCGTAGTCGGTGAAATTAATGACCAATGGCACAAAGCTTGGATGCTTGATGTGCAGTTCTTTCGAACCCTCAGTCATATAGACCCAATATTCACCGGTCTTGTATTCCACTGGCTGTATGACGTTACCCTCGAACTGCGCTCCCATAGCAGCCAGCTGCACCTTCACCAGGGCACAGGCCTGACCATTCAGGTCCTTGCGTTCGTACTGACTAGCGGAGATATCGTTACTTACGGCAGCCATAGATTCTACCGTCAATTTCTGTGCCGAAGCCGTCGCCAGCATCGTCAGACACATCAATATAATAAGGTTTATACGTTTCATAAGCTGTATTGATTCTATTGGATGCTTAATATGGCTTCAAAAGCACTGTCGGTAATCACGCCACCATTCGTTATACGATCCTGGCTGATGCCCAGTCCGACGAAGAAATCCTTGATGCTATTATAGCGACTTTCCCGAGCTTGGTCTGCGTAATAGGCTAACTTATAGGCGCTTTTTACCTTTCCTACGGCGTACTTGATTGTCAGTCGGGTTTGGGGATTCTCTTGCAGCACAACGGCAAGCTTGCCCAGTTCTGTTTTTCCTTCATTGGTCAAAGCACTGTTTTTGTCAAAGATTTCTTTTTTCTTGAACCTATAGGCTCTGGGATAGAACGGCTTTTTGGACAAATCATCGCCAGACTGGAACGTGAAAGTCTCTGCATGGAACGTGGCTGCAGACTGTGCGGCCGTAGTGCCTGTGGTGGCAGTAGTGGATGTGGTGGCAGTGGCGGCATTAGGATTGAAAAGGGCCCAACAACTGGAATACGTTCCCCTCAAGCTGTTTAGTTGCGATGCAGCCTCGCCCTTATCGTAAGTCGTTACGGCAATGACGCGGTACATGTTGGAGGGATGCTCCTTGATGACGATGGGGCTATAGCCTTTACCCTTCAATTGACCTGCAAGACCTTCGGCATTGGCCTGGAGGCTGAAGCTTCCAGCAACAACACCGTAAGACAAAAGTGCAGGACCGGAAACATGATCAAACGACTTGACCTCGCGGACCGACAGGTTGACGTTGGATGCCGCTGTCCGACTGGTGTTGGAGGCTGTCTGGTCAGAGTTGTATGCTACCGGCTGCTGCACTTGCTGCAGGGCAGTCTGCTGCTGTACGTTGTTGGCAGCGACCTGCTGAGTGGCGGTCCTGTTCAAGTTCTCGGTGATGGTGCGCGGTGAACCGGCTGTCAGCTTGACGGAACCTTCGGCAGTCTCGTAGCCATTGGCGGCGATGATGTATTCGTGGCTGCCAACAGGCAACTCTATCTCAATATGGCCATTACCCTGTTGCAGTTTGGAGTCTACCAGCACCGTAGCATTGGCGGGCGAATAGTTGATGACAAGTTTCTGCATCTGCGTCACGGCAGCCTGCGGTAGCAAGACCGACAACGTATAGGTAGTCTTCGACGTCAGTTTTTCAACGCCATAGTCCTTGAATACCACCTGTACGGGCTGTGCCTGCGGGTGTTTGATGCGCAGTTCCTTGGAGCCCTCAGTCATGTAAACCCAATACTCTCCCGTCTTATAGGCTACGTCACCGATGACATTGCCCTCGAATACGGCTCCCGGTGATGCCAACAGCACCTTCACCAGGGCACAGGCCTGGCCGTTCAGGTCCTTGCGTTCGTACTGGCTGGCGGAGATGTCGTTGCCAGCTAATGCCATCGACTCCACCGTCAGCTTCTGCGCCGAGGCGACTGACAGCATCGCCCAGCATAATAATATAATAAAGTATAAGCGTTTCATTTGCGGTTTATTTTTATCAATTCAACTTTAAATATCAGCAGAGAATACGGCTTGATGTCACCCGCTTCCCTATACCCGTAAGCAAGTTCCTGTGGAATATACAACTCCCATACCGAGCCAACGGGCATTCTGATCAGGGCTTCCTCCCAACCCTTAATGACCTGATTTGCCTTGAGCGAGACAGGCTCTCCTCGTTTATATGAGCTGTCAAAGACAGTACCATCCAACAACCTGCCCTCATAATGTACTACTACTTCAGTATCTAAACCGGGAATAGCACCAGTGCCTTCTTTTATAATCTTATATTGTAATCCGCTCTTTGTAACATGAACACCAGACTTGCGTCTATTCTGCTCCAAAAATCTTTCGCCGTCTTTTCTATTCTGACCATACTTGTCTTCTAAGGCCATATCTCTTACCTTAGCCATTAGAGATTGTGCAACTTCGGTTGCTTCACTTTGATTCAAGATAGTTGTATTATCATCAAGGGCTGCGATAAAACCGGCCATAAAGCATCTGAGGGGAACGGAACGCGTAGAATCTTCTCCATAAACCTCTTTATTAATGCCACCTATCATCTGATTAACAATCTGACTGCCTATTTGTATGCCCGCATTAAATGACTTTAGTTGTTCGCCCTTGTATGCTGGATACGTCCCACTGCCAATTCCAGAGCCGAAAAAGAGTCCATTCTCAAACTCCTTCATAAGGGTTGTGTCAACATTCAATTTCTCGGAAAGATAATCCTTCAGACCTGCAGTTTGTGCATAACCTATAGCGTATGTCATGGAATCTTCAAGGGTCAACAGCTTTCTTTTTAACAAATCACCAATAGAGGCATTGTCATTATTTGGATTCTGGTAGTTGTCGTCCGTTGGTTCCAGTTCTTCTGTGACGGTTCGCGGTGCCTTAGCAGTCAGTTTCACTGTAGCTTCGACAGACTCGTAACCATCTGCAGCTATGATATAGTCGTGGCTGCCTAATGGCAGTTCGACTTCTACCCTACCATCACCTTGATACAGTTTAGTATCAATAAGTACGGTAGCATAAGAGGGAGAATATTTAATAATCAATTTCTGCGTCTGTGCTTGAACTGCAACTTGTGGCAACAGTACTGATAGCATATAAGTGGTCTTAGATGCCAATTTGTCAATGCCCAATTTCTTGAACACCACCTGCAAGGGCTGGGTCTGAGGATGCTTGATGCGCAGTTCCTTGGAGCCCTCAGTCATGTAAACCCAATACTCTCCCGTCTTATAGGCCACGTCACCGATAACGTTACCCTCGAATACGGCTCCCGGCGACGCCAACAGCACCTTGACCAAGGCGCAGGCCTGGCCGTTCAGGTCCTTGCGCTCATACTGGCTGGCGGAAATGTCGTTGCCCGCCATTCTCATAGACTCAACGGTTAACTTCTGCGCCGAGGCGACTGACAGCATCGCCCAGCAGGCTAATATAATAAGGAATATACGTTTCATTGGACGTAGTCTATATTTATTGTGCACAAAGGTACAAAAAAACGAGAGCAGAACAAAAAGAATTCATTCTTTTTTTATGCCGAGTGACAGTAACTTCGCTGATTCATCAGCAAAGGTACGCAAAAAAATCCACATATCCTATACAGTTTGAAATTTATTTCGTATCTTTGCAGCAATTCTAAAGACAGCTCATTATGTCAGTGATAAAAATAGTTGCAAACGATAAGGATTACACAAGTCGTGTATCTAAGGCAGTCAAATTCTTCTGGAGCACCAAGAAACGCCAGCTGAAAGATAGTGGCGATGCAACGAATCGTGGTGCTGTTGTTGGTGGCAAACAGATGGACGGTTTCATTGATTTGCTTAAGAACGTTGCTACAGATGCCGGTATACCTGCAGAATACATCATCACGGATAAGAACTATCTGCCTGGCTATTTTCGTTCTTCTAAAGATTGGGACATGCTGATTATCGCACCTAATGGGAAATTGATTGCTGCTATTGAACTGAAATCACAAGTCGGCTCCTACGGCAACAACTTCAATCACACCGTGCCTGTCCCCGTGTGACACTACGTATCCTTCTGAGGGAGAAATATTTTATAGTGCCAGACGGAGTCCGATGTTGCTGTCCTTATTTGATGGACTGGCGTGAATAAAGGCAGTAATGTCGCAACCATTTGCTCCGTTGCGCCAACTGCCACCACGTTGAATGCGGAAATCCTGTGAGTTACCCAGTGAGCTGCTCTTGTTCTTGTCAGCTTTGTCTTGACACCATTCCCAGACGTTCCCGTTCATGTCATACAGCCCTAGTTCATTGGCTTGCTTTGTTTTAACCTTATGAGTCTTTTTGTTGCTGTTATCTCGGGTCCATGCAACTTTTTCAACATGATTACTGCCACTGTATGGGTAGTCATTACTCTTGCTGCCTCCGCGAGCAGCATATTCCCACTCTGCCTCTGTGGGGAGACGGAATTGACGGCCGGTCAACTGGTTCAGTTTCTGTATAAACTCCTGACAGTCATCCCAGCTCACGTTTTCCACAGGAAGGTTGCTACCCTTGAAGAATGACGGATTGTTGCCCATCACGGCCTGCCACAATGCCTGCGTCACTTCTGTTTCACCGATACTATAGCTTGCAGTATTACCATCCGCACGAATCATTTTAAATGATATGCCATTGACAGTGATAGTCTCTATATCTTTAGGAGTGTCGTTATTGGCTATCTCTTGATTCTGTGTCTGATTCTGGGCCTGTGGTTGTTGGGCTGCCACACTGGGTATAAGCACTGTGAGATAATAGGTGGATTTCGACTCCACCTTTTTGATACCGTATTCATCAAAACGAACATGCAGAGGGTGTGTCTGCGGATGCTTGATGCGCAACTCCTTGGAACCAGAAGACATATAGACCCAGAACTCTCCCGTTTTATATTCCACAGGCTCGATGACATTACCCTCGAATATTACGCCAGGGGAAGGTAAAGAAACTTTTATCAGCGCACAGGCCTGGCCGTTCAGGTCCTTGCGCTCGTACTGGCTGGCGGAGATATCGTTGGTGGCCTTCATCTCCTTGACTGTGAGTTCCTGCGCCGAGGCGACTGACAGCATCGCCCAACAGACTAATATAATAAGGTAAATGCGTTTCATCGGTCGTAATATTTGTTTGTCGTGTACAAAGGTACAAAAAAAAACGAGAGCAGAACAAAAAGAATTCATTCTTTTTTTTTGCCGAGTGACAGTACCTTCGCTGATTCATCAGCAAAGGTACACAAAAATATCCAAATTACCCGTATGGTATGGAAATTATTTCCCAAGTGGCAACGTCATATCGCCGTTTTTGAGTCAACAGATGGGCGGCAGATATGGGAAACAGACCGCGGGAAGGGAGAAAAGAATGGGCACCGTTGTATGTTTTCCCGCGATTCTCAAAATTTTTCCCGCGATTCTCACTCAAAAATCCCGCGATTTGATGGGAGAATCGCGGGATTTTTTGGTAACAATCGCGGGGAATTTCGCAACGGGAGGCATATTTTTCGTTATAAACGCTTGCAGATTCGGAATTTATTGCTTATCTTTGCGGCATGAATGGAGCAGGAAATCAATAACCAAGAGTGAAAGGAACTATGGGAAAGGTACTATTTTACGCCGTCAACGACCAGCGTACGACGGCACCGAAGAAAGGCTACTCGCTGCGGCCGCTGCGCTCGACAACTATCGACGCCCGTGAGCTGGCACAGCATGTGGAGCAGGACTCACACATTGACGCTGCGCGGGTACAGTATGTGATGGCGGCAGTGGTGAAGCAGATGCGCCAGATGGTGCTCAACGGCCATAAGGTGGAGCTGGGCGAGCTGGGCACCGTCGGACTGACGTGCCAAGGCACTGGAAGCGCTTCCGAAAAGGAGGTGACAGTGAAGAACAATGTGAAGGGACTGAAGTTCACGTTCCGTCCATCGGTGGAGATGAAGGAACAGCTACAAGGAGTGAAGTGTGAACTGGTGGTGCTGGACAACACTATTGACGTCCGCAAGCATGACGAGCATGGTGCAGTACTGATAGAATCGAAGGAGGAGTAGGCTTATGGGGACAATACATCTGAAGACTTATCAGTTCAAGAGCGAGAGCAATCCGCAGAGCCACGGCAAGTGGTATCCGCGAGTGGAACACTATTCTACCATCGGCACGAAGGAACTCTGCCAGCTGGCGGCCGAGGATTCGCATCTGGAACCGTCGGAGGTGGAGTACATCCTGAGCAGTGTAGTGAAGCAGATTAGCGAGCTGGTGTTCAACGGCCACACGATAGCCATTCCCGGCCTGGGCACGCTCTCCATTGCCGCCGACACGCAGACGGTGGAGGATTATGCCGACGTCCGGTGCAACGCCCTCATCCGGCAGTTGCGCCTAAACCTGCGGGTGACCCCCGAACTGCGCAAGGAGCTGAACCAGACGACGGTGGTGATGAAGTAAGGCTCACAAGCAAACGTTGCAAACAAAATTACGACCGATGAAACGACTATACCTTATTATATTATCGTGCTGGGCGATGCTGTCAGTCGCCACGGCACAGGACATGACAGTAAACAGTGTCATCGAGGCCACAGACGACACGTCGGCAAGCAACTATCCGCAAGCCGATGTCAACGGTGACCCCACGGCACTCGTCAAGGTTACCATGCCCGTAAGCAATGCCACCTTCGAAGGTAGCGTCATTGGCAACGTGGAGTATAAGAACGGACAATATTGGGTGTACCTGTGTGATGGTTCGTATATGCTGAAGGTGAAACACCCCGACTACCATCAGTTGTTCATCAACCTGCGCGACTACGGCATCAGGCGTGTCAAGGCATCGAAGACCTACGTCATCGGGATAGACTGTCCCACAAGCAACAAATCACAGGCGAAGATTACGTGGACAGGAGACGATAGGCTAACCATACAGTTGAATGGCGTAGCCTTTAACATGGTGAGCGTGAAGGGCGGCACTTTCCAGATGGGTTCCGTCACCAAGTAAGAAGCAGAGTGGTGTACGTTTTTCACGGAAAAGGTTGTCCATCAGGTAACCCTAAGCGACTACATGATAGGCGAGACAGAGGTGACTCAGGCCTTATGGAAGGCTGTCATGAAAAACAATCCGGCATACAATAAGGGCGACGAGTTGCCTATGGAGAACATTTCGTGGAAACACTGCCAACTATTCATTAACAAACTAAACCAACTGACGGGACTACAGTTCCGGTTGCCTACGGAAGCTGAATGGGAATATGCCGCAAGGGGTGGACAGAAAGGCCAGGGCCTATACTACAGCGGCAGCAAGAAACTAAAGGAAGTAGGTTGGTATAACAAGAACAGCGAGAATCGCACCCACCCCGTACGCCAGTTGGCACCCAACGAGTTGGGACTCTACGACATGACTGGCAACGTCAGCGAATTGTGCCAGGACTGGAAGGGCGATTATACCGCGGAGGCACAGACCAACCCCAAAGGCCCCGCTACCGGTACCAGCAAGATTCTGAGGGGCGGAGCGTATAACAGCAGTGAAAACTCATGCTATATAGCCGACAGGTTTATAGGAATGACATTGACAGAGCGAGAGAAATATGCAGGATTCCGGCTCGCACTGACATACGATAAACATTGATATTCTTACTGATTATGAAAAAACTGCTCATACTAGCATTGGCCATGACCGTCACCCTGACGGCCATGGCGCAAAGTCTGGTCGTCAAAGAAGTGGAACGTGCGACGTCGGACATATCGGGTTCAACGCAACGCCGCACCGATGACGCGGGACGCATCTGTGCATTGCTGAAGGTAGACTTGCCATTGGAGAATGTCACCTTCAAGGGCGACGTGGTCGGCACGGTGGAGTTTCGCACGGGAGAATACTGGGTGTACATGAAGAACGGCGCTGAAAACATTACGCTCAGTCATCCCGACTACGAATCGTTGACCATCGAGTTTGCTGCCTGGGGGATTGATGCAGTACGCTCGCTGCAGACTTACCTGATTCGGATAGACCGCCAGACGGGCAGTACCGTTGACGATGCACCGGTGTCGCTGATAGAGACAAAGACATTCAATGTAGCAGGCGTCAGTTTCAAGATGATTATCGTGAACAGCGGATATGTGGCGGTAAACGCTCACGAGGCCAAAGACAACAATGCGGTTACTTTCAGAGTCGACAAATATATGATAGCAGAAACAGAAGTCACACAAGAACTGTGGCAGGCTGTCATGGGCAGCAATCCTTCCAAGTTCAAAGGGCCACAACAGCCCGTAGAGATGGTGTCGTGGAATGATTGCCAGGAGTTCATCGCAAAACTGAACGAAATGACGGGCGAACACTTCCGCCTGCCAACAGAAGTTGAGTGGCAATATGCCGCTAATGGCGGCGAATGGGGTACCGGCGAGGATAATAGCTGGGACTCATACAATGCAGACGATGTCACGCACGATGTCAAGTCAAAGAAGCCCAACAATCTGGGGGCCTACCACATGATAGGCAACGTCAGGGAATGGTGTCAGGACTGGCATGCCCCCTATCCGCATTGGCTCATCGCCCCGTCAGAATACAAGGGACCAGAGACTGGCACGAAGCGTATTATCCGCGGCGGCGGCATTTATTCAGTGGGCTATACTTACAAACACTATTCACAAAGAGGCAGGGAAATCCCATATTATTATGCATGTGACCTCGGCCTCCGCCTGGCCCTATAGTATAAATCAGACAAACAGAGTAATTATTAATTGCGCACAAAGGTAAGCGAAAAAATAACACTTCGCTGATATAGTTTGAATATAATTTCGTATCTTTGCAATCTAAAAGGCCAAATCAATGAGGAAAAAGAGCATCCTTTGTTGGTATAAATTTTGAGTGTGCTTATGAAACGTTGTTTGTTTATTTTGTTTTTTGCCATTGGGGCAGTCATTGCTACAATGGCACAGGAGTATCAGGTTAAGAGTCTAAAGCTGGATGCTGCAGACCAATCGGCCGTCAATAGTCCACGCAAGGATCTCATTGGCGGCAACTGTGCACTGGTAAAACTCATTGCCAGTGACAAGGTGGTGCAGGTCGAAGGGAACGTCATCGGCGACGTCCAGCGCAAGGGTGCCGCCACATGGGTATATGTTACCGATGGTACGCGCCGCCTTGACTTCCATTTCGAGAAACATCTGTCGCTGACGGTCAACTTTGGCGATTATGGTATCCGCCAGGTTGCTACCGCCAAGACCTACATCCTCACACTTGAAGAGAACAAGCTCGCACATAAGGTGGACCGCGGCGATACGCTGAATGCCGAGGTGCAGTACTTGCTGGGGTGTGACTATGCCCGTGGCGAAAACGGTGTCAGCAAAGACCCAGCTCGCAGCTTCTACTGGTTAAGCAAGTCGGCAGCACAAGGCTATCCCGATGGCATCAACGCCTTAGCTAATTGTTACCAGAACGGACGCGGCGTTGCGAAGGATATTTCCAAGGCATTGTCAGTCTATGAGGAAGCTATTGCCAAAGGCTCCATCAAACCCTATTATAACATGGGATATATGTACTATACCGGCAAGGAGTTTGAGCGTGACTATAAGAAGGCCGCCCAGTTGTTCCGCAAGGGAGCCGATGCCGGACACCGCCCCGCACAGTATTATATGGGCCTGTGCTACTATAATGGCCGCGGCGTCAGCAAGGATATGAAGCAGGCCCTGCACTATTTTGAACTGGCAGCCGAACAGGGGCATAGTGATGCTCAGTTCTATACAGGCTACTGCTACGAGAAAGGTGAGGGCTGCGAGAAGAACGCGGAGAAAGCCGCCCTCTACTACCTGCGTGCCGCCAATCAAGGCGTGCGTGGTGCCATGAACAACCTGGCCAATTGTTATCAGAAAGGCATAGGCACGGAGAAGAGTTCCGAGAATGCTTATTACTGGCATAAGAAAGCAGCACAGAATGGCGACACGCAGGCTATGGTCAACGTCGGCCTTGACTACCAAAAAGGCGACGGCGTTCAGGTTGACGAACAAATAGGCTTTGAATGGATTAAAAAAGCTGCTGATAAGGGTAATGTCCGTGGTTACTACTATACAGCTGAGTCCTATCGCAAAGGACTTGGCACAGAAGTAGACAAGAACAAGGCTTATGAGTATTATATGAAAGGTGCTGAGAAGGACGATGCCGCATGCCTCTATGAAGTCGGCGAATGCTATTACTATGGCACTGGTGTCGAAAAGGACGTCAACAAAGCCATCGAATGGTATAAGAAAGCTGCCGACAAGGAGTCGCGTGCTGCATGTGCTGACTTGGCGCATATATATATGTTTGGAGCTACGGGTATTGCCATTGACAAGAGTGAGGGCATCAGATGGATGAAAAAAGGTGTCGAACTCGGTAGTACCCGCTGCAAAGCGCTTCTCGGTGCCTGTTATCTCAGTGGCAACGGTATTGGTAAAAACTTGAAGAAAGGCTTTGAATTGAGTCGCGATGCTGCTATGGAGCAAAGTGATCTGGGACAGTATAACACCGCCGTCTGCTTGATCAACGGATGGGGTACGGACGAAAACATACAGGGGGCTTTCATCTGGGCAGAGATGTCAGCCCAACAGGGCTATGCTGATGCAGAATACATGATGGGCGTAATGTATGACCAATATGTTCAACCTCGCGACCACAAAAAAGCTCTCGAGTGGTATACCAAGGCTGCCGAACATGGCCATGAGGAGGCCAAACGGGAGATGTTACGTTGGGGTAAGACAATAGAAGAATAACATGACAAACATGAAACAATCTATTCTATTTCTGCTATCACTGCTGATGACTATCACCAGCAATGCCCAGACTCTGTCTATCAAAAGTTTCGCGGCTGATGGCAGCGACATCACCGCCTCTACCCAACGGCGGCAGGGTGACAACGGGAAACCCTGCGCGCTCATCAAGGTACAGTTGGTGGACCGCATTGTCTCACTGGAAGGTGACATGAATGTCGGTGACATGCCCCGTACCGGCAATACCACCCTGGTATGGCTGCCAGACGAGACGTATGGCATTAGCTTGCGCACCCTGCAGCACGGCACTGTCGACGTCAACTTCAGCGACTATGGTGTGGAGTACCTGAAAAGTCTCACCACCTATGTTCTTGTGCTGACAGAAGAAGTTGCTGCCGATCCGAGCAACCCCACTGACGCCCATGCCCAGTATGAACTCGGCCTGGACTACAAGATGCCTCGCAATGGCAAAGAACGCGATGCTGCGAAAGCCCTGGAATGGTTCTTGAAAGCCGCAGAACAGGGGCTCGCTGAGGCACAACTTGAAGTAGGGCGTCATTATGTCGGTGACGGCATTCCTGAAGTTGCAGACTCGGCCAATGCTATCAAGTGGCTGCGGAAAGCTGCCGAACAAGGACTTGTCGATGCCCAGTACGAACTGGCATACTACTTTTTCCGTCTCTGGGTCTATCCAGAAGAAATGAAGGACAAATTCCATCCCTATTTGCGCCAAAAAGACAAATGGCTGAACAAGGCTGCTGAGGGGGGCAGCATCAAGGCCATGGAATGGCTTGGCGAGTTCTATCCAGAAGAAACATTTTACACAGATGCAGGAATTCAGAGGCGGATGGAGTGGAACGAGAAAGCCAGCAACAAGGGCAGCGCCGAAGCCGCCTTCAACCAGGGGCAGATTTATGAGTACTGCTTTAAGGACCGCAAGACTGCCAAACTGTGGTATCAAAAGGCCAGCCGCCGCGGCCATAAGAAAGCCCGCGACAAACTCAACCAAGTATATTTCACTAATCTCTGACGAGAGACAGTTTTGCATATAGATTTCTACTACATTGAATGAGTCCTCGCCCATACTGTAATATAATAAGGTATAAACGTCTCATCGGTCGTAATAGTTATTTGTCGTGCACAAAGGTACATAACTAACTTGAAACTATCACTTTATATCTTCGTTGAAGTGCTACTAATACGCTACGCTCTGCCAATGGGTTTAGCCCTCGGAACGTTGTGCGCCGCTTAAGTTCAGACAGAGGCATTTCCAAAAGCAATTTGGCAATGCATTCATCAGCAAAGGAATTGAAATGAATGCTATATCCATGAGATTTACTGTTTTATGATACAGTTCATATTGCAAAGATAGTTATATTTTCTGAAAGCGGCAAATTTTTCAGTGATATAATTTCGGAGTGGGCGGATGAGATGCTTAGCACTCATTTTTAAAGGGTTGTTACTCAGAAGGCCAAGCGCAGCCCGATGTTGTTGCGGCGGTACGAAGGCGTGCCGTTGTTGCGGAGCGAAGAGCGGCAGCCCCTCGCGATGCTGAACCAGCTGCCCCCGCGGAACACGCGGCGAGACCCACTACTAGGGCCAGTAGGATTCGTCTGCGAAGAAGATGAATAGATCTCATACCAGTCCTGACACCATTCTTGAACACTACCTGTCATGTCGTACAAGCCCAATTCGTTCGGCTGTTTGGTCTTAACATCGTGAGTTTTCTCTCTACTATTTGAATCGTACCAGGCAACACTGCCTAAGTCGTTGCTACCGCTGTACTTGTAACCACGGCTCTTACTGCCCCCACGGGCAGCATACTCCCATTCGGCCTCAGTGGGCAGGCGGAAGCGCTTGTCCGTCAACTGGTTCAGCTGGCTGATGAACGTCTGACAGTCATCCCAGCTCACCTTTTCAACAGGCAGGTTGTCACCCATGAAGTTAGACGGGTTGCTGCCCATGACGGCCTTCCACAATGCCTGCGTCACCTCCGTCTCTCCTATATAATACGTAGAAAGTGTCACCTGATGAGCTGGTTTCTCATCGTCATCAGCATCGCTGCCCTGCTCACTTGTGGCACCCATGGTGAACGTGCCTCCGTCCACACGAACCATGTTGAACGAAACACCATTGACAGTAAACGTCTCCACGGCAGCGCCGCTGACAGAGGAGGAAGACGAAGAGGAAGCAGATTGTGATGAAGCCGATGCCGTCAGCGTACCGCTGAGCTGCGCCGTCTGGCCCTCGGCAATGGTCACACTTTGTTTCAGCGTCTCATAGCCCGCCTTACGGACTTCCACGCTGTGGTTGCCCACCAACACGCCGCGGAAAACATTGGGTGTTGCGCCAAGCTGCTTACCGTCCATCCACACCTCGGCGCCAACAGGACGGTAGTTGACATTCAGGTTGCCCGTGATAGCCACCAGGGCAGGCAGGGATACCTGCTCGTTGCTGCGCTCGGCAATCGTGACAGTTTGCTGCTGGGAGTGATATCCGTCAAGGCGCGCCTCCATCTTATAGTTGCCGGCAGCCAGCGAACCGCTCCAAGGCGTGGTGCCGCGCTGCTGGCCGTTGACAAAGATACGCGCTCCCGCCGTTGGGCAGCTGACCGTGACACGGGCCAGCACCGACTGCAGCGTCACGCTACGAACCAATGTCTCGTCGCCTAACGTTACCGTCTGCTGTTCGGGGGCATAGCCAGCAGCTTCCACCCGATAGCTATGCTGTCCTTGCGGCAGATAGACGCTGACAGAGCCGTCAGCATCGACCACCTGCAGCTGACCGTCCACATAGACGGTGCTGTTCTTGGGACTGACGGTCAGCGCCAGGTAGCGCATGCCGTCGTCGACGGGCACTGCCCCGCCCTGCGGCATGAGCAGCGTCAGCACATAGGTGGTCAGGCTCTGCAACGACTGGATGCCGTAGTCGCTGAACGTGACGTGACACGGCACGAAGCTATTGTGCTGCACCTCCAGTTCCTTGACGCCGGCGGGCATATACACCCAGTAGACACCGTTCTTAAATTCCGGTGTGCCGATGACGCTGCCCGCGAACTTGGCGCCACGAGTAGCCAGCTGCACCTTTACCAGTGCACAAGGCTGACCGTTCAGGTCGTTCACACGGTACTGGCTGGCGGAGATGTCGTTGGTGGCCTTCATCTCCTTGACGGTGAGTTCCTGCGCCGAAGCGGTCAGCGCCAGCAAGCATATTAATATAATAAGGTATAAACGTTTCATCGGTCGTAATCATTATTAATTGCGCACAAAGGTACACAAAAATTTTCACTTTGCCTATATCTAGTTTAATATTTATTTCGTATCTTTGCAATCAGAATATGATAACCCTATACTTCTATGAAACGCTTATTCCTTATACTGTCAGCCTACTGGGCGTTGCTGACGATGGGCTCGGCACAGGAACTAACAGTAAAATCTATGGCTATAGCTGGCAATGACATCTCTGCCAGCCAGTATGAGCGCAAGGACCTGAACAATCAGCCATGTGCACTGGTTAAGGTGCAGTTGGCTGCCATGGGGGCGCAGTTCGAGGGCAATGTCATACAACCCGTGGAATACAAGACCGGCGAGTACTGGGTGTACATGTCTGGAGGCTCAAAGGAGTTACACGTCAAGCATCCTAACTTCGTGCCGCTGGTTATCAACTTCACTGACTATGGCATTCGGGGCTTGGAACCCAAGACGACCTACGTGCTGACGCTGAGCATCCCGATGGCTGCCGCTCAGAACCTGGATGACGGTATGCGCTATCTGGCCATGACGGTGGAGCCTTCCAATGCCACTGTATATATCGATAACAACTTGCAGATGTTGCAGAACGGTTCTCTGAGTATCCTACTGCCTATAGGTGAGCACCAATATCGTGTGGAGGCACAAGCTCATGAGACCAAAAGCGGTACCTTTATCATTGGTAACGAGACACTGCCATTAGACATTAAGTTAGAGTCTGCAATGGCATCACTAAGTATCAGTAGTACAACGCACGGTACGCAGATTTATGTTAACGACCAGCTACGTGGGACGTCCTCGTGGTCGGGCAGTTTAATGCCTGGAACCTACCGTGTGGAAGGACGCCTGCAAGGATACCGCAACCACCGCCAAATTATCACATTGGCTCAACGTGACCATCAGCAGCTGACCATCCCCGCCCTACAGACCATCACGGGAATACTCGATGTAAACTTCCAACCGCTAAAGGCTGAGGTGTGGATTGATGGCAGCAAAGCTGGCATCAGTCCAAATGTTTTCCGTAATATGATGGTTGGCAACCATGTGGTTGAGATTCGTGCTGACGGATACTACAACAAGAAAACGCAGGTTACTATTGAAGAGGGGAAGACCACTGCTTTAACTGGAACTTTGGAGAAAGAGATTAAAACCTCTAACGGAAGGGACATGAACTCATCTACTACTTCATCAAATAATCAGTCATCTAGTAGAGGCTTGAGTATTGTCAGCTTTAAACTATTGGAAACGGACCTTACAGCTAACACCCGAGGAACAGAACGCCTAGATCAGAATGGTGAAAAGGCAGCGCTCATTAAAATTGTCACACCTGAAAAAGGGTTTTCTTTCGATGGTGGTTTAATGGGTATTGTTGGCACAGAACCAAAGATCTCTGAGCTGTGGCTGTATGTTCCCCCCAGAGCACAGAAGTTGACTATCAGTCATCCTAGGTTCGGTAAGATACATGATTACTACTATCCTGTTTCAATTCAGAGTGGCCGCACCTATGAAATGAAGCTGGATGCAGGTACAACAAGTTATGATTTCACTATTGCATCATTTAAACTGTTAGAAAACGACCCTACTGCCAACACCCGTGGAACGTCTAAAACGGACCTAAACGGAGAGACAGCAGCTCTCATCAAAATACCCACTCAAGAAAAAGGATTTATATTTGAAGGAAGTGTTTTGGCCTCAGAAGAGCATGATGGAGAAGTCTGGCTCTATGTCGCACGTAGAACTCGGAAACTAACCGTTCTACATCCTGTTTATGGTGTAGTACGCAACTACCAATTTCCAATACCCATAATGGGTGGCTACACTTATGAAATGAGGTTTAACATCAAAACCCAACGCCACAACTAACTCTGACAATCTAACCTGAGTTCGTCGAACTCAGGTTAGATTATAAAAAAAACTATCTACTGACCAAGGCGGGATATGGAAAATCATTTTCGTTAAAACGCTCATCCTCGGGAACGGGCTTTCCGTCGGGAGTGTCTGGTTGCCAAGTCCTCGCCCATACTGTAATACGGCTACTATCCCTTTGTATGTATTTGCATTGGACAAGCATAAACACGGTACCTCCGCAGGTTCTATTGCCTATTCGAATTGTTTGGTGGAATGTCAGGCTATAGAAATCTGCCCTTGCCGGATGACGTCTTTGAATCAGGCCAGTAATGTCAACCTTAACATTACCCTTCCTCTTAAAAAGATTATTGACTGACTTTTCAAACGACTCATAACCATAGTATTCTATTGCTGAATACTTTTTGTCGTTGACTATTACAATATCACTATTGCGTTTGTCTTCTGTTTTCGTGATTTCCCATTTTGGACAGACGGTCATGAAATCATCACTGTAGAACGACGTCAGCATCTTAATGTCTTTGGTATAGAAATACTGCACATATTTTGAGAGTAATAGCAATGCATCATTCTCAGTCCTTTTGAATATAGCATCTGTCGAACTAGTATGTGGTGCCTGACCTTCCATCGCCAGGCAAGCATCCACGATATCCCCCTTAGGACTAAGGGCAATCAGCAGTTCGCGGCTGACATTAATACTGTCCGAGGTATCGTTCGGATGCAGTGTGATGAATATCTCACGCACCAGAAAACCTTGTGAGGATGGAAGTTGCTTGGTGATGATTACGTTGTCTTCGCATTCGAAGTGCGCATACTTGTTCCACAAGTTGCACAACGACTCACGGGCTTCGTCAGTTATAAAGTCATTGGAGAGCTGCAACGGTCTATCTTCCTTGTACGCAGCATTAATCTCTGTCAGCAATAGCGACAGAGACTTTTCTACGTTTGTTTGCAACTGTTTGTTACTCAGCGAGTCCTGAAAATTGAACTGTACTTGTTGCGCTGAGGCGACTGACAGCATCGTCCAGCACATAAAAATAATAAGGTATACACGTTTCATCGGTAGTAATCTTTGTTTGTTGCGCACAAAGGTACATAACTAACTTGAAACTATCACTTTATATCTTCGTTGAAGTGCTACTAATACGCTACGCTCTGCCAATGGGTTTAGCCCTCGGAACGTTGTGCGCCGCTTAAGTTCAGACAGAGGCATTTCCAAAAGCAATTTGGCAATGCATTCATCAGCAAAGGAATTGGACACCACGTTAACACCCGTAAAATCAAGAACAACCTTCTCGCTGCCGTTAATAAGCGGCAATAGCTTCTCTCTGAGTTTCTTACCCATATCACGGGTCCCGAAATCCGTTCCGTATTCTATGAATTTAAATTCTACCATAGTGATTCCAATTCTTCTGTTTCTACAAATGTCTCATTATACTCCCCTACCGCGTCAGCCCGATGGTCAACGATTTGACCAGGGTCAATCTCCTCACCTGTTCCTATTTCCATATAAATGAGCGTCCCCTGCCAGAAACCATTTTCAATGACGGACGTTTTCCCGTCCTGAATAATCAGTTTGTGACTACCGGAATGCAGGATAAACTCCTTACCAATACTATTCACGAGTCGTGAGGTCGTATATAGTCCGAAACCCATGCCTTTACCATCGGTAACAGTATCCTCAAGGCATAACCTGAGTGCTTCTGCCTCTGATACATCCGCGTATTTTTCGTTCTCAGCCAACGACTTCCTTATTCCCATTCCATCATCAGCAATCAAGATGCGTAACGTCTTATGCGAATCATCATAATAGGTCATAGCCGTTCCCAGAGGCTTGCCGGAATGAATATGGACGTTATCCATCATCTCATAAAGGCAATAGCTCAAGGCTTGAAGAACACTTACTTCTATTTCAAAATGTGAAGTCATTGCATTCATTACATCCCGATATACCGTATTTAATGACTGCGCATCAAATACGTCTATGGAAACGTTCTGCGTTCCTTTGAAATATTTATCCAAAATGAATGCTATATCCATGAGATTTACTGTTTTATGATACAGTTCATATTGCAAAGATAGTTATATTTTCTGAAAGCGGCAAATTTTTCAGTGATATAATTTCAAAGTGGGCGGATGAGATGCTTAGCACTCATTTTTAAAGGGTTGTTACTCAGAAGGCCAAGCGCAGCCCGAGGAAGTAGTAGCGGTCCGAAGGCGCGTAGTAGTTGCGGAACGAAGAGCGGCAGTTCCACGCGCCGTTGAGCCAGCTGCCCCCGCGGCGCACGCGGCCAGACCCACTACTAGGACCAGTAGGATTCGTTTTTGAACCGCTACTATAGAAGCCAAACCAGTCCTGGCACCATTCCCAAACATTGCCGCTCATGTCGTACAAGCCCAGCTCGTTGGGCTGCTTGGTCTTCACATTATGAGTTTTACTGCCACTATTTGAACCATCCCAAGCTACATCACCTATTGTATTGCTGCCGCTGTACTTGTAGCCACGGCTCTTGCTACCGCCACGGGCGGCATACTCCCATTCCGCCTCCGTCGGTAGGTGGAAACGCTTACCAGTTGCAGTGTTCAGTTTGCTGATGAAAGTCTGGCAATCATCCCAGCTCACTTTCTCCACAGGCAAATTATCACCCTCGAAGTCAGACGGGTTGCTGCCCATCACAGCCTTCCACAATGCCTGCGTCACCTCCGTCTCGCCGATGCTATACGTGGACAGCGTAACCTGGTGGGCAGGCTTTTCGTCACCATCAGCATCACTGTCCTGTTCGCTCGTGGCACCCATTGTGAACGTGCCTCCGTCCACACGAACCATGTTGAACGAAACGCCATTAACGGTAATGGTCTCCACGGCTGCGCTGCTGACAGAGGAGGAAGAAGAAGACGTGGACTGCGTTGCGGTATTTAACTGAACGTTATTGGACTGCTGAACGGAAGTCTGCTGAGCAACTGTCTGCTGCGTAGCGACAATGGCTGTCAGTGTCTCGTTGATGGTACGCGAACCATCGGTTGTGAGCTTCACGGAACCTTCTGCAGTGGCATAACCATCGGCGGCAATGATATAGTCGTGACTGCCAACGGGTAGCATGGCCTCTACGCGTCCACTGCCTTTGTAAAACTTCGAATCAATCAGCACGGTAGCATTGGCGGGTGCGTAGTTGATGACGAGTTTTTGCATCTGAACAGGTGCTGCCCCACCCTGCGGCATGAGCAGTGTCAGGACGTAGGTGGTCAGGCTCTGCAGCGACTGGATGCCGTAGTCGCTGAACGTGACGTGACACGGCACGAAGCTATTGTGCTGCACCTCCAGTTCCTTGACGCCGGCAGGCATATACACCCAGTAGACACCGTTCTTAAATTCCGGTGTGCCGATGACGCTGCCCGCGAACTTGGCACCGCGGGTAGCCAGCTGTACCTTAACCAGTGCACAAGGCTTGCCATTCAGGTCGTTCACTCGGTACTGGCTGGCGGAGATGTCATAGCCAGCTAATGCCATCGACTCCACCGTCAGCTTCTGCGCCGAGGCGACTGACAGCATCGCCCAGCATATTAATATAATAAGGTATAATCGTTTCATCGGTCGTAATCTCTTCTAAAAAGCCTCAGGTCTAGAGTTCACGCATCTTCTTGACCGAGAAGTCATCGCCCAGATCGGCGCCCTTCTTGTACCACGTCTTAGCCTGGGTAATGCTCTTCGACACGCCATAGCCGTTCTCATACATAAAGCCCATCCAGCTACATGCATTGGCATCGTTCTGCTCGGCAGACTTGCGGAACCACTTGACGGCTTCGTAATTATCCTTGGTCACGCCATAGCCTTCATAATACATGACACCCATCTGATTCTGGGCAGAAGCATCCCCCTGTTCGGCAGATTTGCGGAACAACCTCAAAGCCTCGGCATAGTCTTTGGTGACGCCATAGCCATTCTTGTACATAATACCAAGATTATACTGGCCATTTTTGTTGCCTTGGTCAGCAGACTTCCGGTACCATTTTACTGCCTCAGCATAGTCCTGCGTAACTCCTTTGGCGTGGTGATACACCAAACCGAGATTGGACTGGGCATAGGAATCGCCTTTTTCTGCTGCTATCTTATAATACCTGACAGCCTTGGCCATGTCTTTCGTCTTACCGTTCTTTCCCTGTTCGTAGTCGACAGCAAGGGTGTTAATAGCCGAAGCTGTCTTACCCTCTATCTCGGAATCGTAGGACGAGGAAGAATAAGAGGACGATGAAGTGGAGGCTGTAACAGACGAGAACTGCGACTCCTTCAGCTTATTCTTGGAGTAGTCGTCGCCGACATCGGCACCTTTCTGATACCATGCCTTGGCCTGCGACAAATCTTTCGTCACGCCATGACCAAACTCATACATATAGCCCATCCAGGCATAAGCAGTCCCGTTTTTTTGATCGGCAGCTTTGCGGAACCATTTTAAAGCCTCGTAGTTATCCTGAGTGACGCCATAGCCATTCTGATACATCTCGCCAAGAGCGCACTGCCCTGTAGAATTGTTCTGGTCAGCAGCCTTCCTCAGCCATTTTAACGCCTCGGTATAGTCCTTTGTTACTCCTTCACCTTTCTTGAACATGATGCCCAAATTGGCCATAGCCTGGACATTGCCTTTATCGGCAGCAATACGATAGTACTTCAGAGCCTTTTCCTGATTCTTTGTTTTGCCATTCGTACCATTATTATAGGCATAGCCCAGAGAGCAGATGTCCGACGCACTCTTCCCAGCAATCTCGTCATCCTCAGAAGTATTGCGCTTGAGGCTGCCTTTCATCATGTAGGTCTGGTTCTCAACGATGTTAATGGTCTCCGTCTTGGACTGGTAGCCGGCAGCACGGACTTCAAGACTATGGTTGCCGACACCAATATTACGGAAGACATCAGGCGACTTACCCAGCAGCGTGCCGTCGAGGTAGACCTCGGCATTGACGGGCTGGTAGTCGACATCCAGACGTCCCACCTGAGCCAACAGGGCGGGGAGGTTTACCGTCAGGTTGTCGCGCTCGGCCAGGATGACCGACTGCTTCTGACTATAGTATCCCTGCTTGCGGCCTTCAACCAGATAGGTACCGGCAGGCAAGGTACCCTTCCACGGTGCCGTGCCTCGCAGCTGGTCGTTGATGTAGACCTGCATGCCACTGGTAGGACAATTGACATTGATGGTACCCATGCGCGACTGCAACGTAATGGTCATATCCTTACGGCCGGGACCAATCTCGACGATACCCTGTTCGGTAGCATAGCCGTTGGCATCGACGCGGTAGCTGTGCTGACCATAGGTCAGGCGGACGCGCATGGTGCCGTCAGTAACGGTCTGCAACTGGTCGTCGACGAAGACGGTACTGTTCTTTGGTGTGATGCTCATGATGAGATAGCTGGTGCCATCGTCATCACTGCCAGGCTGCAACATGGGCTTGCTGATAGTCAGGTTGTACGTAGTCTTGCCCTTGACACTATGAACACCGTAATTGGCAAAGGTGATATGCAGCGGCAGGTAGTTGGCATGCTTTACACGCAACTCTTGCGAGCCCTCGGACATATAGACCCAATACTCGCCTGTCTTGTAGGCAACGTCACCAATGACATTGCCCTCAAAGACAGCACCGAAGGCAGCCAGTTGAACTTTCACCAACGCACAAGGCTGCTTGTTGAGGTCTTTACGTTCAAACTGGCTGGCAGAGATATCATTACCTGCCACTGTCATTGACTCCACAGTCAACTTCTGCGCCATGGCCGTCACTGACAGCAACCATGCTAATGACAGGGTTATGATGCTTTTCAATTTCATGAGGATTACAGAATGTCGTCGACCATATCGCCGTCGTCTGCATCGTCTTCCTCGTCGGACTCGGCATAGAGTTCTTCATCATCTTCCTCTTCCTCGTCGTCCTCAGACTCTTCAGACTCCTCTTCATTCTCGTTCCACTCTTCGAACTCGTGCGAGGCCAAGAGTTCTTCCTCTTCATCTTCGGTCAGCATCTGGGCAATCTCGTCGGGATCGACATCAATCAGCTCCTCAGCCACTTCATCAGTCTCAGTGACAACTACGACATCACCATTCTCGGCAGAGTCAACGGGAGTAATCTCGGCTACATCGTCATGATGGCTACTGCTACCAGTTTGCTGCGACGTTTGGTTGTCAGTCTCATGGTTCTCTTCCGGCTTATGTTCACCAGTATGGGTCTGCTGTTCCTGGGTTTCTTCGGTTTCAGACTCGCCCTGCTGGTCAAAATACTCTTTCAGTTCCTCGGCACCAAACGTACCTGCGACACCTGCTGCCACACCAACGGCACCGGTTGCAATGCTCTTCTTCTTTGAGTCTTTCATATACTGTCCTTCAATATGGTTTTAGAGTTTCTTCAACATATCCAGCAGACGGTTGCTGGCGGTAACCTTATTCAGCTGTTCGATGCGAGCCTGAGCATTATTCAGGTCGGGCAGACTGCTGATATTCATGGTATAGCACTTAGCCAGATTGCGAGCCGATGCGGGAGTCAGCTTCGACAGTGCCTCAGCCATCAGGTAGTACTCGGCAGCCTTGACATAGTCCTTTGACACACCCTGACCCTCGAAGTACATGTTGCCAGCCTTCTCGAGTGCGAAACCGTTACCTGCCTCGGCAGCCTTCAGCACCAAGTCGGTAGCCTGCTTCACGTCCTTCTCGGTACCCTTGCCTTCCTGGTACATCTGTGCCAGATAGAACTTGGCAGCAGCGCTGGTCTCAGCAGCCTTCAACATGGTCTTGAAAGCCTTCTTGGCATTGGCCTTGGGGTTCTCCTCGTCAGCCTGACAGAGTGCCTGCATGGTCAGTCCGTCAGCAACGCCACTCTTCTCGGTCTTCTTGAAGCAGTCGATAGCCTTAGCATAGTTCTTCTCGACATAGTACAGTTTCAGTCCCTCGATATAGTTGCGGAATACACCGTCCTTCTCGTCGGCAATCAGCTGGCGGATTTCCTTGTCACGGTTGTGGCGGAAAGCCTCTGCAAACCACTGGGCAGCCTGGTCGAAGTCCTTCTTAACACCCTCACCGTTCATATAGCACATGCCTAAAAGTTTCTGAGACTCACCCGTCTTGATGTCGCCATTCTTGGCAGCAGCACCCATCTTCAGATAGTCGACAGCCTTGGTCAGGTCGCGCTCAGTACCATCGCCTTCGTAGTAGATCTTGCCCAGCATGCTGTAAGCGGCAGGCAACTTAGCCTTGGCGGCAGCGGTGAGGAACCTGATGCCCTGTTCCTTGTCCTGCTTGACACCCATGCCATTGAAGAGCAGGTAGCCATAATAGTAGACACCGGTCAGGTTCTTCTTATCGGCCAGGGTCTTGAACCACTTAACGGCTTCAGCGGGTTTCTTCTCACGCAGCAACTGCATGGCCAGCTTCGTCTGCGAGTCAGTATCCCCAAGTTCGGCAGCCTTCTTCAGGTATTTCTGTACACCGGCCTTGTCCTTCACCTCTGTGTAATAGTCTTTCAGCAGCAGAATGCTAAATGGGGCATTCTTCTTGTCAGCCAGTTCGATATGCTGGTTGAGGAGAGCGGTATTGCCTGCCTTGAAAGCCTTCTTATAGAGTTTCACAGCCTGAACAGAGTCGTTCTTGACACCACGTCCCATCTGGTAGCAAAGAGCGAGGTTGCCAATGGCATCGACATTGTCCTGCTTGGCAGACAGAGCCCAGTACTTAGCAGCCTTTTCATAGTCCTGCTTGACGTTCTGTCCCGTATAGTACCATTTGCCCAGCGTATTCTGTGCCTTGGCATCACCGGCGGAGGCACGCTCCTGCAGAACAGTCAGCGTATCCTTCTTCTCGGTCTTCGCCTTATTCGTTTTTCTCTGAGCCATCATTGTCGAGGGACAAGCCAGAACGGCAGCCATCAACAGCAGCATTAAAAGATTCTTTTTCATAGTTATAGTCCTTTCTGTTTTTTAATTAAATAAATTCTTGAAAAAATTGACAATTCTGTCTGTCAGCGATTCTTCAGGCTGACCAGCTTCCACATCCTCAGCCAACGCGTACGGCCGACGGGTCTGCACCGTAACGTGCTCGATGTACTCCTCTGCCTGGTCCGGTTCTTCAGTATCATCGTCCGAGCGGTCTACCTCAGCCACATGCAACAGGAAAGCGGTGTTGTTGTCGATACTGTTGCGACTCAGGTCGGCTATCTGCCGGCACTTCTCTTCGTCGGTTTTCGTCGAAAAGACGATCTGCATCAGTTTCCGTTCGTCGATACGATCCAGGACGCCATCAGAACAAAGGAAGAAATAGTCATCGGCTTCCACATCGGTCGTCTCAAAAATCGTTGCCATGTGGCGCGGTTCCTCGTCGGTTTGAGGTCCCATGTAGCGGCTGATAACACCCCGGGAAGGGTCTGTTTCCGTATTGTCGGGCGACACCAAGCCAGAGTGGACAAAGCCATTCAGCTGGGAGTGGTCATCGCTACGGTAAACGATGCCGTCAGTAGGTCTGAGCTGGTAGATGCGACTGTCGCCGATATGTGCCATCATACAGCCTCCTGCATGGAAACAGATGAAGGTCAGCGTGGTCGCCATATCGCTATTGCCTACCTCGTGAGCAGCATGGTCGAGCCTGTCGTATGCAACAGACAAAGCACTGCTGAAATCGTCAGCCGTAAACGGTTCGGAGAAATCCACATGGCGCAAGGCCTGTGCAAAACCGCGACAGACACTCATGCTGGCCACCTCGCCGGCTTCGCATCCCCCTACCCCGTCGCAGACGAGGAAAAAGGACTGGTCGACATCGGGCATATCCTTGTCAGGATAGCGGCTGTCTTCCTGATTGCTACGCTGGCCCTGCTGGGTAAACGAGTATGGCTGGCTGAGTGAGATATACATATTATATATAATAGATTACTTATCGACCTTTTTGAAATTAATCACAGTACGACCAATCTGGAATGCGTCGCCGAAGTTCAGGTAGACACTCTCATCCTCATCTAGTACCTTGTTATTATGCAGTACGGGATTGGTGGCCTTCTTCACCGTTAGCTTATAATAGAAACCATCGGGTTTCTGCATCACCTCTAACAGCACTGAACGGCGGCTCATCTCATTATCGTCAAACTGGATGTCAGACGGATAGTCGCTGTCACGGCGCCCCAGGGTGTAGGAACCTTCCGACAGCACGAACTTCTTGCGACGGAAAATATTACCCCATGTCAGCATACCGGTACTGCGATCCTTGCGATGGTGCTGGACAGCAGTCTTGCGGGGTGCATCCTGAGTAGCAGATTCCTTTTTCTGCTTCTTGGCCTGCTTCTTGGGCTCAGCAGCGGGAGCAGTCTCTTCGACAACCTTGATAAAGGTTTTGGTCTGACACTTCTTACAGGACACACCAACCACACCAGGCTTGCCAACCTTCAAAAGAACGGGTTTGCCACACTCCGGGCAAATAAAGCCGTAAACCTTGTCTAGCTTGGCGGGAGTCTTGATACAATAGACGCCCTTGCCAGGCACAGGGACTGGCTTGCCCAATACGGGAATCTGCTGCTTCTTTCCGCTTTTTTCAGCAGGCTTGGCCTGAGCAGCAGCCGGCTGCCCTTCCATCTGGATGGGCTTCGGCCGTAGCTGTATCGTAACCTTGTTTCCACAGTCTTTACATGTGAACTGGTAGGTGCCTGGCTTGGCAGGCTTGGTAACCCGCTGTTCGTGACCGCACTTCGCACATGTGACTTTTATAATCTCGTTTGCCATGATAATTCTAATTATTCTTTAATCTACTTATTTCGACATACCATCGGGTTAGCCCAGGTCGTCCTCTATGACTGAATCCAAATCGTCGTCAGCCTCGTCGTCTTCGGCTATGTCGAGGTCGTCGTCATCTTCTTCCTCGTCAGCATCTTCATTACCATCCAGGTCGTCTTCCCTATTCTCAGCTAAATCCTCCTCATCATCATCGTCGAACATACCGGCAAGGGTGTCAACGATACCTTCTTCGGGATCCTCGCCGTTAGCCAACTCCTGTTCGTCACGGTCGGGAACGTATGCCAGTTCACCACCTGTCTCGTCCATCATGTCCTCCACATCGCTGTAGGTGAGGTTGCTGTCCACCTGCGCAATTGGATTACCGTCAAGGTCAGTGATGACGTCGAAGGTCATATCGTTGTCGACATCCACCATCATGTATTCACCACCGTCAGGAGTATGGATGGATGCTACCTGCATCTCAGAGCCGTCCTCGAAATACAAGGTGTCAACATCGTCAACCTGAATGATGTCAGCCATATCGACATCGTTGGGGTCAACCTCAACGGCCGTAATCTCCTGGGCAATCTGGTCAACGTCGACATCATCCAGATCAACATCACCACCATTCTCATTACCGCCGGTATTGTTGTTGTCTGTTATTTCATTGTTATCCTCGGGCTCAGGATTGGCATTCTGATTTTCAGAGGAGTCAGTCGGCTGGGGCTCATTGCTCGTCTGCTGGCTGGTCTGCTGTGTTGTCTGCTGCTGATTGGCCTGCTGGTTGGTCTGCTGAGCCTCCTGTTGCTGAGCCTCCTGTTGCTGAGTCTCCTGTTCATTGGTCTGCTCAGGATTCTCCTTCTCTTCGTCGCCCTGCTTCAACGCCTCGTTAATACCCATGGCAGCACCTGCACCTACTACGGTAGCACCTGCAGCTGTCAACACGATTCTTGTACTGTCCTTACCACCCTTCTTTTCGGGGCCGTTCGAAAAAATGTTCTTCTTAGTTTCCATAATCAAATTCTTTTAAATTAGTAAATGTTTCTGGTGCAAAGGTAGGCATTTTTCCATCTCGTTCCAAACATTTTCATACAACTTGGATGGAGCATTGCGGTTTGCTGACGAGAAGGCCTACTTTCGCTGACGAACACCTTCTAACGGACAAAAAGCACGTTCTGATGCATCGTACTAGGACCTATCAGCATGGGGTGTTGCACCTGTTCATACTGGCGGGTATGAGCCGTCACATCTTTATATATATAGTCGAACAAGCTACGGACAGTAATCTTGCCATCGCGGGCTGCCTTACCACGGATGCCCTTGATAAGAGCCTTCGAGAAGAAGCCATTTCCTATCCATCCACTCTCGTACGAGAACTCATCGGGCTTACAGCCCATACAGAAAATCATGTTGCGGTTCTGGGCCCAGTCATAGCCGTTGGGGGAAGCGCTCTGGACACTGCCCGAGTGACAGGCGTCGACAAAGCAGTATATCTCACGGTCCTTAGCCTTCTGCAGGATAGCCACCAGGTCGGAATAGTAGAACAATCCGTCGTAGGTGCAGAAAGCGCCCGTAGTACCATGACCTGAGAAAAAGAACATGATCTTGTCACCGGGCTTCGAGACACTGATAATCTTATTCAGTTTCTCAGTGATATTCTCGTTGGTAGCATACTTACTGGTCAGCAGTGCCGACTTAATGTTAAGGTTGTCCAAAGCCCGCTTGATGTCCTTGGAGTCTTTGGTGGTGTTGTACAGGTTCATCTGCGAATTCTGATAGGCAGAGACGCCTGTCACCAGTGCATAGGTGGTCTGAGCCACCGACACTCCTCCTATCAGCAGGAGCAGTGCCAAAGATAATAGAACTTTTTTCATCATAGTTTTAATTGATTGTTTTAGGTTATTATTGAATTTACCATTTTTTTATCCTTGTGCCTTGCACTTTGAACAGCGACGGTTGTGCACCTCCTTGGGTGTCAGCATGTGGAAACAGCCTGGATTGGGACAGCCATAGAGTTTATCGCGCAAATCCTTCAGCTGCTGTTTGTCCTTCTGGGGGTCAAAGAGCAACGTACTGGCCATCGACACCAACGTACCGATACGCAGCAGCAGCATGCGCAGTCCGTCGCCTGGAACGATAAACGAACCAACCAGTGCCACACCAGACACAATAGCAATCAACTTACGAATCATCCTGGCACGCTGCTCAGTGGCCTCACGCTTGCTCTGAATGGCGTTGTCCATGTCCTCCAGTTGGTCAAAATCTGCCGAGTAGTCATCTGGCGACAGCACATGACGGGCATAGAACTTGCATCCGTTGGCATTGTCAGGACCAAGGCAAATGTAGGCATCCTCACTAATTTTCTTCTTGCTGATGCGTTCCCACTCACCGGCGTCATTACGGACGAAGGTGCCATTGCTGGAATCCAAGTCAGTCAGCGTCCACTGTCCGGCATCATCGATTACCAGGCGGGCATGTTCACGGCTGACACCTTGCTGCTTAATGTCAAATGGCTGGTCGCCTGCATTTCCTAATAAAAAAGCTTTCATAAGCGATCTGTGATTGTATTTATGTTAGTATTTCTATCTCAACCCTTAACGTTAACGACACTGCCCTTATACGATTTCAGCAGGGGCTTCGAGGCCTTCAGCCTGATTTCGTGTCCTTCACCGTCTGTCAGCACGATAAGCTGACGGGCAACGTCAATACGTTCCATAAAAGTATGATTGATGATGCACGAACGGCCGATACGGATAAACCGCGCACCAGGCAGCTGATGCTTCTGCAACGACTCGCTCACCTTGGTGATGCCCATACTCAGCGTCACCTCATGCTTATTCATATAAATAACACGCGTATAGTTACCGTTGGCCTGAATAACGCCAACACGCTCAAAATCCACTGCTATCAGTTCATCGCGGGAGTTAAAGTAAATCTTTGCCATGATATCTTTTTAATAGTCTTAGGAATTGCAAAGATAAACATTTTTTTTGATAATCCTATAAATAACGCTATTTTTTTTCGGCAAATGTTTTCAATTTGATGCCGCGCAGAGACGAGTACTATACCCTGCAGAAGCGTGCAATGCTGCAGGCTACGGTGTAGGCCGTTGTCCAGGCTGCCTGGAAGTTGAAGCCGCCCGTGATGCCGTCGATGTCGAGTACCTCACCGGCAAAATAAAGATGAGGGACGTGACGGCTTTCCAACGTTGCGGGCCACCAGTAGTAACAGCTACGAAGTCAAAGCTGCTGACGTCGGTCAGCGACTGTAACTTCGTAGCTGTTATGATTTGAATATGATACTGTCGGGCTAACGACAGGAAGCAGCCGATGATAGCATGCGAATCCTGGGCTGCAGGGAAGACACATTCGTCGTCCTGAGTGACCAAGGGCACCCCATGCCGTTCAAACCATTTGTAGGCTGCCTCGTGGTCAAAAACATTGAAGAGGCGCTTCATCAGCCGATGGCCGCGGGGATAGACCTGCGAGAGGTCGCGAACCTGTGCGAAGGAGTTGGTGCAGTTACAACGTCCGCCGCCGGAGACTTCCACCTTGGAGAGTACGTGCTGACTGCGCTCGAAGATGGTAACATCCATCTCCGGCATCATCTCCTTCAAGTTCACGGCTAAGAAAAACCCTGCCGCCCCACCGCCAATGACCGCAGTCCGCATAGTTCAGGCAAAACCCCTTGAGAAAGGCGGTGCCGCTTACTTGGCGTAAGCGACACTACGGGTTTCGCGGATGACGGTAATCTTCACCTGTCCGGGATAGGTCATCTCGTTCTGAATCTTCGTGGCTATCTCACCGCTCAGAGCCTCCGTCTCGGCATCCGACATCTTGTCGGCACCAACAATGACACGCAGCTCACGGCCAGCCTGGATGGCGTAGGTCTTGGTGACACCGGGATAGCTCATGGCAATGGCCTCGAGGTCGTTCAGACGCTTGATATAAGCCTCAACAATTTCGCGGCGAGCACCAGGACGGGCACCGCTGATGGCATCGCACACCTGTACGATGGGAGCCAGCAGTGTCTGCATCTCCATTTCGTCGTGGTGGGCTCCGATGGCATTGCAGATGTCGGGTTTCTCCTTGTACTGCTCAGCCAACTTGGCACCATAGAGTGCGTGAGGCATCTCACTCTCCTCGTCGGGCACCTTACCGATATCGTGCAACAGTCCGGCACGCTTTGCCTTCTTGGGATTCAGCCCCAACTCAGAAGCCATCACAGCACAGAGGTTTGCGGTCTCGCGGGCATGCTGCAACAGATTCTGACCATAAGAAGAGCGGTATTTCATCTTACCGATGATGCGGATGAGTTCGGGGTGCAGACCATGAATACCCAGGTCGATGGTGGTACGCTTACCCGTCTCAATAATCTCGTTCTCCAACTGCTTCTTCACCTTGGCAACCACCTCCTCGATGCGGGCAGGGTGGATACGTCCGTCAGCCACCAACTGGTGCAGGGCCAGACGGCAGGTCTCACGACGAATGGGGTCAAAGGCACTGATGACGATAGCCTCGGGCGTGTCGTCAACGACGATTTCCACGCCACAGGCAGCCTCCAATGCACGAATATTACGGCCTTCACGTCCGATGACGCGGCCTTTCACATCGTCATTGTCGATATGGAACACACTGACGCTATTCTCTACAGCCGTTTCCGTAGCCACGCGCTGGATGGTCTGGATGATAATCTTCTTGGCCTGAGCATTGGCATTGAGCTTGGCCTCGTCCATAATCTCGTTGACATAGGCAGCAGCATCTGTCTTGGCCTCGTCCTTGAGCGACTCCACCAAACGGGCCTTGGCCTCATCGGCAGAGAGTCCGGAGAGTTCCTCCAGCTTGGCACGCTCCTGCAGCTGCATCTTCTCCAGTTCATCCTGCTTCAATGCAATCAGCTTCTTCTCGTTGTCGATGCGATTCTGCAGGTTGTCCAAGTCATTCTTGCGACGGCCCAGTTCCTCCTGACGCTGGTTGAGCGATATCTCACGCTGCTTCAGTCTGTTCTCACTCTGCTGGATGTCGTGGTTACGCTTCTGAACCTCCTTTTCCAACTCGCTCTTCTTGTTCAGGAACTTCTCCTTCACTTCGAGCAGTTTCTTTTCCTTGAGTACTTCCGCCTCTTTCTTGGCGGCACTTATCATCTCATTATATTTTCCCTTCACGACGAAACGGAAAATCATGAAACCGCAGAAACCACCGACTATCAGGGCTGCTGCGATCAGAATAATACCAACAATAATGTTCATACGTTTGTTATATATTTAATGTTAATGTTCTTTCTTTTCCCCGAGGGCTTCCTCGATTTCGGCGGTCAATCGGGCAAGAACATTATCATAGGGCGAGGTGTCATTATGGGTACGCTCTTTCTGATACATCAGCGCGATGTCGATAAGCGTCATCAACGCTATTGTATGATCACTCTTGCGCCCTTTATATGCCTGTGAATAGGCATTATAGCGCTCAGTGATGAGCTTGGCTGCACGACGATAGTATTCCTCATCATCGCGATTGACCACGACTTCTATTTCTTCATCGTAGACGTGCAACCTGATATGTAGTCTGTCCTTCTGTTCTGCCATAGCGTTGTTCTCCTTTTACTGATTTTCATCGCTGAGGATAGCAATGCACTTGTTGACGTCGCGTATCAGCTTTGACAACCGCTCCTTGGCTCCTGAAAGGTCGCCATCGGAAATCTCAATCATCTTAGCCATTTTCAGTGACTGATAGTCTGACTGCTGCTGTTCCAGCTTGGCACGGAGTTGGTTGATGTCCTGCTCGTTCTTTGACACCATGTCATACAAATCCTGATTCTCCTTTTTCAGTTCCTGAAACCGAAGAATCATCTGCCGCAAACGGGTCTCAAACGTTGCCAATGTCTTTTCGTTAGCAGTCATACCTATTCACTTGTATCGTACAAAGGTAAATATTTTAGTTCATAGTTTATAGTTCATAGTTCACAGTTTTTGATTCGTTAACAAAATCCATCGCTGCATAATGTTTTTTAACAGTAAACTATGTACTCTGAACTCTAAACCCTGAACTATTCCTTTGGTTTCGGTTCTTTCTTGGCCAGCATCACAACCTTATAGACAAAGTTGGTGGTCCACTGCTGCGAGAAGCCCAACTTCTGGGCATACTGACGGATAGCAACCACAGTCTTCATGACACTGGCATCGCTGAAGTCGTTCTTGTTGAAGATGTCGTTGACTGTCTTTTCAGTCATGGTACGGATGGCACTCTTGAAGATGCTGGGCACGCGCAGCTTGAACTTCATCAGGTTGCCCGTCAGCATCATCAGATCCTGCGTGAAGCCACTGAACTGGTACATATAGGTCTGGACGTCCTGTGGCTTCTTGCAACGCTTGCGGATGCTCTGGTCTATCTCCTTGGTGAAGTCATCGTCCATGCCGTAGAGTTCCTTCAGCATCTTCTTACAGCGTGACTTCTCGGCCAGTCCCAGCTTGTTGTTCTGCGTAGGCACCTTCAGTGTGGCCTTGAACACGCGCAGGTCAGGCAGCGCTGCCAGGTTGGTGATGCCCAAGTCAGCAGCCATGACGGCCTGAAAATATACCCGAATCAGGGTCATGAAGTCTTCCATTCCACCCGTCTTCTGTTCTTCTTCTTTCTTTCCAAATAATTTTGATAGGAATCCCATATATTTTATTGAATCGTTAAAGGGTTATCGTTACGTTAAGGGCCTCGAAAGTAGCACTCAAGGGATAGTGGTCCCTCAGGGGGGTGTCGTCCCCATGAAACATGAAAGCAACAACGATAACGTCAAGTTACGTAAAGATTTTATCATAATATAAAAGCCTATTTAATGATTGTTTAACAATTTCGCGTGCAAAATTAAATATTTTAGGGATATTTTCCAAACGGTTTAAAGATTTTTTTGTACCTTTGTCCCGAAATCGTACAAATCAGGAAATATTATGAAAGGTATCGTATTAGCAGGAGGCAGCGGAACACGCCTCTATCCCATCACGAAGGGTGTGTCGAAGCAGTTGATTCCCATCTTCGACAAACCCATGATTTACTACCCTATCTCCACGCTGATGCTGGCAGGCATCCGCGAGATACTCATCATTTCGACGCCTTACGACCTGCCGGCTTTCAAACGGCTGTTAGGAACGGGTGAGGACCTGGGTGTACGCTTTGAGTATGCCGAGCAACCCAGTCCCGACGGACTGGCGCAGGCTTTCATCATCGGCGAGGAGTTCATCGGCGACGCCTGTGCCTGTCTGGTGTTGGGCGACAACATCTTCTACGGCAGCGGCTTCACCGGTATGCTGAAGCAGGCTGTTGCCAATGCCGAGCAGAATGGCCAGGCTACCGTCTTCGGCTACTGGGTAAACGACCCCGAACGCTACGGTGTGGCAGAGTTCGACGAGAACGGCAACTGTCTCAGCATTGAGGAGAAGCCCGCCAAGCCCAAGTCCAACTACGCCGTGGTAGGCCTTTACTTCTATCCGAACAGCGTCGTCGGGATTGCCAAGAGCATCAAGCCCTCGGCTCGCGGCGAACTGGAGATAACTACCGTCAACCAGGAATACCTCAATGCCCACAACCTGCATGTCCAGACGCTTCAGCGTGGCTTTGCGTGGCTCGACACGGGTACGCACGACTCGCTCAGCGAGGCCTCTACCTTCATCGAGGTCATCGAGAAACGCCAAGGACTGAAGGTCGCCTGCCTGGAAGAGATTGCCTACAAGCGCGGCTGGATTGACAGCGAGCAGTTGAAGAAGCTGGCCCAACCCATGATCAAGAACGACTACGGCCAGTATCTGCTGCGCCGCGCCGAGGAATATATAGTAAAGTAAATATTAAAAAAACTGCGACGCAAATCCTTACTTCTGCGTCGCAGTTTTAGCATTTTTTTCCAACAATATTGCAATTTCTGACAGAAATATTTGGTTGGAATGATATTTTTATATACTTTTGCAGCCGAAACAATAACAAAAGTTAATAACCCAACATTTAAATCTTATTGCCTATCGACGTAAACTCTACTTCATAAAACAAAAAAAATATGAAGAATTATGACAGCATGACCGACGAAATGTTGGCCTTGTGTTACGTAGGAGGAGACAATAGAGCGTTTGATGAGTTATTAACTCGCAACCAACAAAAGCTCTACAGCTATATTCTGTTCGTGGTCCGTGACACCGAACTGGCTAACGATGTGTTTCAGGACACCTTCGTCAAGGTTATCACGAAGTTACAGGAAGGCAAGTACACCGACTCCGGCAAGTTTTCGTTCTGGCTGACACGCATTGCCCATAATATCATTATGGACAGCTACCGTCAGCATAAGAGCGAGCACATCGTGGAGCCCACGGAAGACAACGACCTCAGCAATCTGCGCAGCGAGGACCTGATGGACATCAACCGCGAGAACGAGTTCGTCAACGCTCAAGTGATGAACGACGTTCGCAACATGATGGACGCCCTGCCCACCCCTCAGCGCGAGGTGGTCTTCATGCGTTTTTATCAGGATCTGTCCTTCAAGGAGATAGCAGAGATGACGGGTGTCAGCATCAACACCTCCCTCGGCCGTATGCGCTACGCATTGATTAACATGCGCCGCATGGCCAAGCAGCACAACATCCAGCTGAATTTGGAAATATAGACATGTCAGTCACAAAGACAAAGTATGATACTTATCTGAGGTAAGTATCATACTTGCGATGTCTAAGTATCATACTTACAATGCCTAAGTATGATACTTGTCATTAAGTTACTTCAGCGACCGCAGTTCGTGGATGGTCTGTTCGGGCGTGGGGCTCTTGAACACATAGCTGCCAGCCACCAGCACGTCGACGCCAGCCTCTACGAGTCGTGGTGCCGTCTCATGCTGTACGCCACCGTCCACCTCAATGAGAGCCTTTGAGCCGCTCTCGTCTATCAGCTGGCGCAGTCGGCGCACCTTCTGAATGGTGTTCTCAATGAACTTCTGTCCACCGAAGCCGGGGTTCACACTCATCAGCAGCACCATGTCCACATCGCCGATGATGTCTTCCAGCAGCGACACGGGCGATGCCGGATTCAGCGTCACACCAGCCTTCATGCCGGCTTGGTGTATTTCCTGCACCGTCCGGTGAAGATGGGTACAAGCCTCCACATGTACATTCATCATCATCGCCCCGAGTTTGGCAGTCTGCTGAATATAATGCTCAGGATGAACAATCATGAAATGTACGTCAAGAGCTTTCTGACATTTCTTGGCAACAGCTTCTAACACAGGGAATCCGAATGATATGTTGGGTACGAAGACGCCATCCATCACATCCAGGTGCAGCCAGTCAGCCTCGCTGCGGTTAATCATTTCCAGTTCGCTGTCCAGATGCAGGAAATCAGCAGCAAGCAGGGACGGAGAAACTATTGTAGCCATAATTCACGTTCTTCTTAGAATTACACATCCGCGCAAACTGTTTGATAAACAGAATGGTCGAAGGAGAAGGCTTAAAATCGTCTTGAGTAAAATGTTGCATAGGCAGAATGTTTAATGTTATCTGTTATTATAACGAACCGCCTACGCCTTTATTATATGAAAATACAAATTTATTTTACGCGATAGTTTTCGATATGCTTCATACCGTTCAGAAAGTCGCGGGCCGCCATGCGTTTCTTGCCTGACAGCTGCAGTTCGACGATTTCCAGCAGCTCATCCTGAGCCGAGACGCAGAGCGTCTTTCCGTCCATGCTGATGGTGCCGGCACCCTGTCCGGGCTTCCCGGTCTTGCGTGTCTTGTATATCTTCAGCACGGTCTCCTTACCGTCAGCATCGACAAGCGTCGTCCAGGCTCCAGGTACAGGACTCAGGCCACGCACGAAGTCATAGACCTGCTTGGCAGTCTTGGTCCAGCATATCTCGCAGGTTTCCTTGAAAATTTTGGGCGCAGGCTTTAATGAAATGAGTGAAGCATCATCTTGTGCCATCGTTTCGGGGTGGCCGTCGGCAGCAATGATGGCATCGAGTGTCTCCAAACAGAGCTGGGCACCCAGGTGCATCAGTCCATCGTAGACATACTCCACGTCGGCATCGTCGGGGATTGGGAACGTCTTCTTCTGGATGATGCGTCCCGTGTCTATATCGTGGTCGAGGAAGAAGGTCGTCACACCCGTCTCCGTCTCACCGTTGATGACAGCCCAGTTGATGGGGGCTGCACCACGATACTGCGGCAACAGGGCGGCATGCACGTTAAAGGTGCCATACTCGGGCATCGCCCACACCACCTCGGGCAACATGCGGAACGCCACCACTACCTGCAGGTTGGCATTGTACGCCCGCAGCTGTTCCACAAACTCCGGGTCCTTCATCCTCTCAGGCTGTAGCACGGGCAGACCGTGTTCCACTGCATACTGCTTCACTGCCGACGGTTGCAGCACACTGCCGTGCCTGCCCACGGGCTTGTCGGGTTGTGTCACTACTGCCACCACGTCATATCCATTCTCCACCAGTGCCTGCAGCGTCTCCACGGCAAACTCCGGCGTACCCATAAACACTATTCTCAAGTCTTCTTTCTTCATCATGCTGCAAAAGTACGAATAAAAAGTTTCTTCTTATACACCCATGACCGCCTTGACTACCCACATGACGATGGGTAGGGTGACAGCTAAGATGCCAATGATATCAATGATAATGCCAGACTTCATCATCTTCGTGACGGGTACCATACCCGAGGCATAGACAATGGCATTGGGCGGGGTGGAAACGGGCATCATGAAGCCCAGCGATGACGCCAGCGCGATTCCGACGGCTACAGGTATGGGACTGAAGCCCAACGATACGGCTGTGCTGATGGAGATAGAGCCCATGAGGTTGATGGCTGCCGTGTGCGAAGTGAACTCTGCCAGCAATAATGTGACAGTGCAGAAGACGCCAACAAAGAGCCATTCGGAAGGAGCATTGCCCAAAACATCCTTAATGCCACCGCCTACCCAGTCGGATAGCCCCGTGGTGTAGATGAGGCTGCCCAGCGACAGTCCACCGCCAAACAGTATCAGTGTACTCCAGTCGATGCCTTCCAGTCCGTCTTTCCATGTCATCGTCATCTCGCCTTTCTTTCCATTGGAGGGCAGGAAGAACAACAGCAACGCACCAATCATAGCAGCAAGTCCCTCGGGGACGTGGCTGTCATAAAACTTGACGATGTCCGAATGAGGACCATGGACAAGACTCAATATACTTGGCATTATCCATAGCACAACAGCAATACAGAAAGCGAATACGGTATTCTTCTGTGCACGTGTCCAGCGGCCCAGTTCTTGTACCCGTTGGCGTATCATCTCTTGGGCTCCCTCAATGTGCGACACATCAGCGGGGAACATCCATATCAGTAGCACGTAAGTTATCACGAAATAGATAACCATTGCCAATACACCCCACACCATCCAGTCGAAGAATGATATTGACGGGGCGTCTGGCGCCAGTTGCTCGAGGAAACCCATCATCATCAGGTTGGGTGGAGTGCCGATGGGCGTCATCACACCACCAATGGAACAGGCATAGGCCGTCATCAGCATCAAACCCGTAGCATATTTGTAGTTCTTCAGGTCGATTATCTTACCGCTCTGTGCCATCATTTCGCGGATGGTCTCCAGCAGTCCTAACGATATGGGGAACATCATAGCGCATGTGGCAGTGTTGCTCACCCATCCCGAACAGATGATGCATACCAGTCCAATGGCGAGGAAGATACGCCGCGGAGAGTCACCTACCCAACGCATGGACATAATGCCATAGGCTATGCGCTTGTCCAGGTTGTTGACCATCATTGCCTTGGCGAGTAGGAAACCGCCCATAAACAGAAATATCAGCGGGTTGGCAAAGTTGGCAAAGGCATCGCTCATCTTTGCGACACCCAACACTACGCAGAGCGTCGGCCCCAACAGCGACGTCACGGCAATGGGAACGGGTTCTGTAATCCACCAGATGGCCACCAGGGCCATGATGCACAGCAGGTGATGGGCCTCTTCATTGAGACCGTCTATGGGGAGCAACCATAGTATGATGGCGAGCAAAGGACCCAGGATGCCACCCACGACGTGACGTTTCAGATTGCTGGAATTGTCTTCTTGTTTCATCTCATTTAGTATTTGAATAGTGCAAAGATAACTAAAAGCTTGAATAAAACAAAAAAAATTATGCAGAAATAATTGGAGAGCACTGAAAAACCCTTCAAAGCAGTGTGAGCGTAATCTTGATAATTACATATTAATCCTACTTAGAAGACATTACCGGGCATTCGCTGATTATGCTGAAAGAGCCACTTGATGCTCATGAGTCTCCCCAGAAAGTCCCATGCCGTTTTCAAGGCAAAGTATGCTGTTTTCAAGGTGAAAGTATGCTGTTTTCAAGGTGAAAGTATGCTGATTATGCCTTTACCTGATTACTCACATTGTGTCAATACTTTGAAGCAGAATTTACAACTATTTAGAAATTAGATGGTTTCATTTTTCTTTTGTGTCAATCGCTTTCACCCTCTTGACAATGCTGTTTTTCTTTATTATCTTTGCAGCGACATACTTTTCAACCAGCGTGTTAATCCAATGAAATGGGGTCGCCAGTTGGTGTCAAGGCGCGCAAAGGCAGGCAGCTGACGACCCCGTTACTTTAGAAAACTACAAAAGAATGTGAATTATGACAAGAGGTAAATCTATTTGTAATGTGCTGAAGACTATTCGAAAGCAGATAGCTAAGGCAAATGAGATAAAATATGAGCCACGTGAGTGTCATCATAAAGGTGAGTGCCGTGGTACGTGTCCTGCTTGTGAGGCAGAGGTCAGGTATATCGAACAACAACTGGTTATTCGCAGACAGTTGGGTAAGGCTGTAGCACTCATGGGAATCTCGGCAGGATTATCAGCATTGACAAGCTGTAGTAACAAAGCAGAGGAAGTGAAAGAGGTGGAAAAAGATTCTTTGACTGTGGGTAAAGTTCTGAAAGAATCTGATACACATCTTACTGGCGATATTGATTATCGCTCGCCTGAAGACTGCGTGATTGTTGAGAAACGGCAACCGACAGCAAAGATCAGGACGGCAAAGTTCAAGGCTTCTCCCAAGAAAGAAGAGGTAGATACTGCTTACACCGAAATAACAAAGGGGGCGACAAACACCATCCCTGTTGTGGGGCAAGTACCAGAAGAAATCTTTGGCGATGTGGTAGAGCAGATGCCTTCATTTCCTGGCGGTACTCAGGCGTTGTTCGAATATCTGAAAGAGAACGTCACATATCCTGAGGAGTGTGAGGAAACCTGTGTTCAAGGACGGGTTGCTGTCTCTTTTGTCGTAGAAAAGGATGGAAGCATCACGGAAGCCAAAGTCGTGAAGAGCGTCTATCCGTCTCTTGACGAGGAAGCGCTGCGGGTAGTGAACAGTATGCCTAAATGGCGTCCTGGCAAGCAGAATGGCAATTCAGTCAGAACCAAATATACAATTCCTATCAATTTCAAATTACAATGAAACTCCCATTGATTGGTATTTGTCGCCATCGACTGGCTACTGACGGACAGGGCGTAACAACCCTCGTGGCTTTTCATAGCTGCCCGTTGCGCTGTAAGTACTGTCTTAATTCACAGTGCCTCAGAGCTGAAGGCGTGTGGTGTCAGATGGATGTGCAGGAGATTCTCGACCAAGTAATGGTAGACGACCTTTATTACAAAGCAACAGAGGGAGGTGTTGTCTTTGGAGGAGGTGAACCATTGCTGCGTAGCGAAGGTATCGTTGAGTTCTGTAAGTTACGCCCAAAGGAATGGCGGATTTATATGGAGACATCGCTGAATGTCGAGCGTCGCCATTTGGAGGTTGTGGCACCCTTCATTGACCACTATTATATAGATGTGAAGGACATGAATCCAGACATCTATCACCGCTATACCAGCAAGTCGAATCGACGTGTCATCGGAAATCTCCGTTGGTTAGCTGCCCATGTGGATTCCAATAAGGTAACTATCCGACTGCCTCATATCCCAGACTACAATACGGAACAGGATATGGCGTGTAGCCAACAACAGTTGGAGACAATGGGATTCACGGACTTTGACCGTTTCCGCTATATCACTCCAAACGCAGAATAGACAGGTCTATTTTCTTGTTGAGCCTACTCTTAGTGCTACGGATGGCCTGTTCTGAACAGCAGAAGGATTGGGCCTTTTGGTGGTCGTTCTTGCCATAGTATTCCATGATGCAGAAATAGGTCTCTTTGGGTGTCAGCGGTGAGGAGGCTTTAGCTAACAACTTGGCAAGGGTGGCATCAAAGAGCGGAAGTGCCTTGAGTACTGCTTGTTCCTCTTCCTTACCCATTTGGCTGATGTTCTGGTCATTGATGATGGCAAAGAGTACGTCAATGCCCCGTTTGGCCTCATCAATGGAGAGTGTGTTCGACTGAGGCAGTTTTGCCCCTTTGTTGAACAGTTCTTGGCGCACCCTATCGATTCGCTCTTGATACATGACTGCCTGAGCCCGCATCCGATGGATATACCAATAGCAGACAATGCCAGACATCAGCACTAGCAATATGATGGCGACGACATATAGCTGGCGTTCTTGGTTGGTCTTGGCCTGCTCCACCTGCCATTGAACGTCCATCACATCCGCATAACTCTCTGGTGAGATGGTCTGCATCAGCATTTGCAGCTGCTCCTGTTTCCCTTGCCGATAGTAGATATAACAGAGTAGTATCATGGAGCTGTTTTCCATAGTGGAATCCTTGCTCAACATGACGGATCGGTAGGCATATTCCTCTGCTTTGTTCAGCGCATTGTCAAACATTTCCCGATAGGCCCAGTCCTGATAGATGGCAGCACTATCCACGCCGTTACCCTGTATTGTTGCGGGTGACGGTGTTTCTGCTGTTTGACAAGCACTCAGCAGACAGACGGCAGTTGATATGAGAGCCCATATTATTCTCATGGCGTGCAAAGGTACTCAGTCTTGACTCATGTCGTGGACCATCTTGCGGTACATGTCGTACATCCGCTTGCGCGAGATATAGCCTTTCAGATGGCGGTTGGCGTCAAGGACCGGCAACCAGTCGGCCTGGGTGCGCTCAAAGGTTTTCATCACCTGCGTCATGGGGGTGTCGTCGCTGAGCACGGCGGCAGGCTCCATCATCAGCTGCGAGGCCATGAAGTGATGGTACAACTCTGTGCGGAACATGACGTGGCGGATGCGCTGGATGTTGACTTCACCCAACAGGGTGCCGGCAGCATCGGTCACAGGCAGCACCGCACCCTGCGAACGACTGATTTTATGCACCATCTGGCCCAGTTCCATATCGGGGTCAACAGCCTGGAAGTCGCGGTCTATCACGGAGTCCAAGTTCATGAGCGTCAGCACAGCATGGTCGGTATGATGGGTCACCAGGCGTCCCTGCTTGGCCAGCCTCATGCCATAGATGCTGTGGGGCTCGAAGATGATGATGGTCAGGTAGCTGGCCACAGAGACGATCATCAGCGGCATGAAGAGGTTGTAGCCGCTGGTAATCTCGGCAATGAGGAAGATGCCCGTCAAGGGGGCATGCATGACGCCCGACATCACGCCCGCCATACCCAGCAGCGAAAAGTTCTTCTCGGGCACATAGACACCAATCTGGTGGATGTTCCACAGCCGCGAAAAGAAGAATCCGGTGAAGCAGCCGATAAACAGCGAAGGTGCAAACGTACCACCGCAACCGCCACCGCCATTGGTGGCCGACGTGGCAAAGACCTTGGTCAGCAGCACCAGTCCTATATATAATAATAGGTATTCAGAGTGACCATAGAACATAGAGCCGTCCAACAGCTGGTTCCAGTCGGCTTCCGTCCGGCCGTTCAGCAGCAGGTTGATGCTGTGGTAGCCCTCGCCATAAAGCGACGGGAAGATAAAGATGAGGGTGCTCAGGATGAGTCCGCCAAGTGCCAGTTTGACGTATGGCTTGTCCTTGAAACGGGCAAACATGTCCTCGCAGGCATTCATCGTGCGGATGAAATAGAGCGACACCAGACCACAGGCGATGCCCAACAGGATGCAGGCGGGTACACGCTCCACCGTCCAGTCGCTGTCGAGGTGGAAGGAAAAGAGCACGGCATTGCCGCTGAAGATATATGTGAAGCACGTCGCCGTGACGCACGACACCAGAATGGGCAGCAGCGAGGCCATGGTCAGGTCAATCATCAGCACCTCCAGCGTAAAGACCAGTCCGGCGATGGGTGCCTTGAAGATGCCCGCTATGGCCCCTGCGGCACCACAGCCCACGAGCGTCATCAGCGTCTTGTTGTCCAGCCGGAACAGTTTTCCCAAGTTCGAGCCGATGGCAGACCCCGTCAGCACGATAGGCGCCTCGGCACCTACGGAGCCGCCAAAGCCGATGGTGATGGCAGAGGCGATGACGCTGGACCACGTGTTGTGGGCCTTCAGCCGCGAACGGTTGGAGCTGATGGCATAGAGGATGCGCGTAATGCCGTGGGAGATGTTGTCCTTGACGATATAGCGCACAAAGAGTGACGTCAGGTAGATGCCGATGACGGGATAAACCAGATAGAGCCAGTTGTAGGAGTCTGTCTGGAAACGACCCGTCAACAGGTCAACGATGACATTGATAAGACCGTGCAGCACATAGGCAGCCACGGCAGACAGCAGTCCCACCAGGAACGCCAGGATGAGCAGGAACATCTTGTCGCTGACGTGCTGTACCCGCCAGTCGTGCAGGCGGACAAGCCAGGTGGGTCTGAGGTCTTTATCCGTCATGTCTGTATAAAATGGCTAACATCGTCAGGTCGTCCTTGGGGGTTACGGAGCCAATATGGCGGCGCAGCGTGCTGTTCATCCGCTCAATGAAGTGGACGGGGGTCATCTCCTTACCATAGACCGACTGCAACGCCTCACCCTTCATGCGGTCTTCGCCAAAGGGCTTGTGATCGGCATTCTCAGCATCTACCAGTCCGTTGGTATAGGCAAAGAAGAGTGTGCTGGGAGCGAGCGTCGTCTCCTGAAGCGTATAATTCCATGAACTATTGATGCCCAAGGGCACGTTCTCGTCGGCAGCTACAACATCGACGCTCTTACCCACCAGCAACGGGGCACGATGGGCCGCATTACAATAGTGCAGTCGTCCTGTTGCCAAGTCAAGTACACCGGCAAACAACGTTGCCGACATGGGGTTGCCTCCCGTCGACGACATCGTCTGGTTAATCATCCCTACTATGCGGGCGGGGTCGTCTATGCAGGCTGCCAGCGAATGGAACTGCGACTTGGCTAACATCATCGAGAGGGATGCGTCCAAACCTTCGCCGACACCATCGCCCACGCAGAAGAACAGCTTCTCGTCGCGCAGGATGGCATCATAGAAGTCACCACCGGCCATAGATGCCTTTTCCGTCATAGCATGAATATCGAAGAACTGATGATGGGGCAACTGGCTGCCACTCATAGTCGCCTGGATGGAATGGGACAAATGCTGTTGCGTGGCGTCACGTTCCTCCATCCTGCTCTTGGTGTCCAACTGCTGATAGGCAGCAGTCAGGTCGGCATAGTCTTTCTGAATACGTCTACGGGCACGCATCCGGTTCAGCGTCCACAAGGTCAGCAGCAACATAACAGCCAGGGTTGCAATGACGCCACCCAGACGGCGACGCCCGTCGGCCTGTGCCTGCTGTTCAGCTTTCTGGGCCTCCGTGTCGCGGATGGTTGACAGCTCCATGGCTTCCAGACGGCGCATCTGAACGACAGCAGAGTCGAGATGGTCACAGACAAACAGGCTGACGGCAACGGTAGAATCCCGGCGACCAGCTTTCTTGTTGGCCTCATACTTCTTCAGCACCATCTTCTGCAGCGTCTCTAATGAGTAGTCGCCACCGCGCTCCTTCACCAACTCGTCCAGACTCTCGTAGCTGCTGGCGGCCTCAGTCCAGCGTCCTGCTGTCGACAGGTAGTCGACGCCAAGAATCCTGCCATTAGGTGTCTGGCTGTAGTTGGTCTTCAGGAAGTGGTCGAACACCTCGGCAGCCTCCTCCTTGCGCCCCAGTCCCTCGAGGGCGATGGCACGATAGATGTCATAGCGGGCATATTGTCTGTCTATATAGTCAGAGCTGCTGCCCTGGCGCTGCTCGTATTCACTGATGAGATCGCCAAAATGCTGCGTCCACAACAGAGCCTCCTGATAGTCCTTCGTCTCGTTGCAGTTATAGGCAATATTGATGACACCGGCAATGGCGTTCTTGTACGACTCGTCGGTGCGGTGCTTCTTGATATTCTCCATGTGCATCTGATAGGCACGCTCATAAAAATCATGAACATCCTCTTTCGACATACCGAAGCGCGACTTGCAGCAACCGATATAGACCAGCAGATTCGTATAGTCACTCGTCGTGTCGCAATGCTGCTTTTCCAAGCGCTCGGCAGCAGGGACAGCAACAGCCAATGCTGCCTGATACTCGCCGCGCACACTCAGCAGATTGGTCAGTCGGCTGGCCGACTTGGCATAGATGGCCAGGTCCTCGGCCTTGTCGGAATTCTCCGTCTCAGCCATAGCTGTCTTCCAATAGTATTCGGCCATGCGGTGCTGCATCTTGCGGTCGCAGTCATAACCCTTCTGGTAATAAGCCTCGGCCTCACCTTCCTTTGCCTGGAAGATGTTTCCATTACTACAGGCTGCCATGATGAATGCAACAGCCATCATCCAAAGCACACTTTTCTTCATAGTCTCAGTCGTTTTATTTAGTCATTGATAGGTTATGGACGTATGATAGTCACCTCGCCGTCCTGACGCAGACGAATGATACAGCTGGGCTGGTGGGGCTTGTGCTCCTGGCGACGGCTCCAGCAGACGTAGTCGACCTTCTCCAGCAACTGAGGACTGATGTCGCCGTAGTTCTGGGCAGCAGGCTGTCCGCTGATATTCGCCGATGTGGACACCAAGGCTTTCTGGAATCGGTAGCACAGTTCCTTGGAGAAAGGTTCGTGCGTGATGCGCAAAGCAATAGAACCATCCTCGGCAATGAGGTTAGGAGCCAGGTTGACGGCACCGTCCAATACCAGCGTCGTGGGCTTGCTGTCGCCTTCTTTCAGACTGTCGATGAGTTGCCAGGCCACGTCGGGCACGTTCCTTACATAGCGTTGCATACGGGCATCGCTGTCGACGAGGCAGATGAGTGCCTTCGAGTCGTCGCGCTGTTTGATGTCATATACGCGCTTCACAGCCTCCGCATTGGTGGCATCACACCCGATACCCCATACGGTGTCCGTCGGATAGAGTATCACCCCACCCTCGCGCAATACCTTGACTGCATTCTTGATATCTTCTTCTCTTGTCATGATTTATTTGGGGGGACTGCGGCAAAAACGCAGTCAACATTAGAATTCTGAGGTAAAGTGGAACTTGATGTGCTTGAAGTCCTCCTGCGCCATCGAGAGCACATAGCCGGAGTCGGCGAGGAAGACGTCCCTACCCTCCTTGTCCTTAGCCATATACTGGTACTTGCGCTTCTTGAAATTGTCCAGTTCCTTGTCGTCATCGCTCTCTATCCAACAGGCTTTGTAGAGGTGGACAGGTTCCCAGCGGCACTTGGCGTTGTACTCGTTCTCCAGACGGTACTGGATAACCTCAAACTGCAGCTGTCCCACGGTGCCGATAATCTTGCGGTTGTTGAACTGGTTGACGAACAACTGTGCCACACCCTCGTCCATCAGCTGGTCGATACCCTTCTGCAGCTGCTTCGACTTCATGGGGTCGTCATTCTCGATATACTTGAACAGCTCGGGCGAGAACGACGGCAGACCGCGGAAGTGCAGCTGTTCGCCCTCGGTCAAAGTGTCGCCAATCTTGAACATGCCGCCGGTATCAGGCAGACCCACGATGTCACCCGGCCATGCCTCGTCGATGGTTGACTTGCGTTGAGCCATAAACTGCGTTGGCGACGAGAAGCGCAGCGTCTTACCCTGACGCACATGCAGGTAGGGCTGGTTGCGCTGGAACTTGCCTGAGCACACCTTGCAGAAGGCGATACACGAGCGGTGGTTGGGGTCGATGTTGGCGGTAATCTTGAAGATGAAGCCGGTGAACTTCGCCTCGTCGGGCTGCACCATGCGCTCCTCAGCCTTCGTGGGCTTGGGTGACGGGGCTATCTCGACAAAGCAGTTCAGGAGTTCCTGCACACCGAAATTGTTCAGTGCCGAACCGAAGAAGACGGGAGCAACTTCGGCAGAACGGTAGGTTTCTACCTCAAATTCGGGATAGACGCCATCCACCAGTTCCAGGTCTTCGCGCAGCTTCTCTGCATCCTGCTCGCCGATGCGGGCGTCGAGATCAGCAGAACTGACCTCCACACTGACCTTTTCGGTGACGCGCTGCTTGTCAGGGGTAAACAAGTCCAGCTTCTGCTCGTAGATGTTATACACGCCCTTGAACTTGGCACCCTGGTTGATGGGCCACGACAGCGGACGCACCTTGATTTCCAGTTCCTGCTCCAGTTCGTCCAAGAGGTCGAAGGGGTCACGGCCTTCACGGTCCATCTTGTTGATGAAGATGATGACGGGGGTATTCCTCATGCGACACACGTTCATCAGTTTGCGTGTCTGCGTCTCCACACCCTTGGCACTGTCCACGACAATGATGGCTGAGTCGACAGCCGTCAGCGTGCGAAAGGTGTCTTCGGCAAAGTCCTGGTGACCTGGGGTATCCAGAATGTTCACCTTATATTCTATGTCCGAACCGTCGGGTGTATAGTCAAACTCCATGACCGACGTGCTGACCGAGATACCACGCTGTTTCTCAATGTCCATCCAGTCGGAAGTGGCCGTTTTCTTGATCTTGTTGTTCTTCACTGCACCAGCCACCTGTATCTGTCCGCCGAAGAGCAGAAACTTCTCCGTCAGCGTCGTCTTACCGGCATCGGGGTGCGATATAATGGCGAAAGTTCGCCTGCGTTCTATTTCCTGATTCACCTTATTTATGATTATTTGAGTTTGCAAAGGTACGAATAAGCGAATGAAAAACCAAATAAATATTTGAGTTTTTCTGAGCGTGAGATTGCAACGCCACACTCTAACCTAGGTTAGAGAACTTTCTTGCGAAGCAAAAAGATACGAATAAGCGAATGAAAAACCAAATAAATTCGGCAAATAACTTGCAGAGTTCATTAAATTTATGTACTTTTGCATTCACTAACAACCTCAACAAATATTATGAAACAAAGACTTTTCATCGCAATGGCGCTCTGTCTGGCATTCATCACGGCACGATCAGAGCAAGTGGTCGTACAAACCAAGAGCACATCGCTAGTGCTTGATGTCACCAAGGGGCAGCAGCCTAAGTACATCTATTTCGGGCAACGGCTGAGCGCCCAGGAGTTGCAGCACCTGCAGCAGCCCGTCAACGGGCGCATGGAGGTCTATCCTGCCTATGGTCTGAACACGCCCGCTGAAGCCGCCCTGGCCTTGCGCCACGCCGACGGCAATATGTCGACGGCCCTTGTCTGCGACTACTACGAGCAGGGCGAGGTCGTGGATGAGGGTAACTTCGTCACCTGCATCACGCTCAAAGACCCCGCCTACCCTATCAAGGTGGAACTGAACTATAAAGCCTACGTCAATGAAGACGTCATCGAGGCATGGGCCGCGATTACCAATGGAGAGAAGCAGACCGTCACGCTGACCACCTTTGCGTCGGCCATGCTGCCCATCCGCCGCGGTGACGTGTGGCTGAGCCATTTCTATGGCTCATGGGCCAACGAGAGCCGCCTGGTGGAGGAGCCGTTGACGGCCGGTCAGAAGGTCATCGTCAACAAGGACGGCACACGTAACTCGCATACCGACCATGCCGAGGTGATGTTCTCGTTAGACGGCAAGGGTCGGGAGAACGCCGGCGACGTCATCGGTGCTGCCCTCTGCTACAGCGGCAACTACCGCCTGAAGGTGGTCACCGACGACACGGAGTACCACTACTTCTTTGCCGGCATCAATGAGGACAATTCGGAGTATCACCTGAAGAAGGGTGAGACCTTCCAGACACCAGCCCTCGCACTGTCTTACTCCAACGAGGGACTGAGCGGCGTGTCGCGCAACTTCCATAAGTGGGGACGCAAGTACAAGCTGGCACACGGTGACCGCGAGCGTAAGATTCTGCTCAACTCGTGGGAGGGTGTCTATTTCGACATCAACCAGCAGGGCATGGACCAGATGATGCACGACATCGCCTCGATGGGCGGTGAGCTGTTTGTCATGGACGACGGCTGGTTCGGCGACAAATACCCCCGCAAGACCGACAACTCCAGCCTTGGCGACTGGGTGGTGGACAAGAACAAACTGCCCGAGGGCATCGAAGGCCTGCTGCGCGACGCCCGCAAGAACGGCGTGAAGTTCGGCATCTGGATAGAGCCGGAGATGGCCAACACCACCTCGGAGCTTTACGAGGCTCATCCCGACTGGATAGTCAAGGCCCCGAAGCGCGATGCCGTCTTAGGACGCGGCGGCACACAGGTAGTCCTCGACCTGGGCAACCCCAAGGTGCAGGACTTCGTGTTCAGCATCGTCGATAACCTGATGACCAAGTACCCGGAGATTGACTATATCAAGTGGGATGCCAACATGGCCATCATGAACCATGGCTCGCAGTATCTCACCATGAACGACCAGAGCCACCTCTACATCGAATACCACCGTGGCTTCGAGAAGGTATGCCAGCGCGTGCGCGCCAAGTATCCCGACCTGACCATCCAGGCCTGTGCCTCGGGCGGTGGTCGTGCCAACTGGGGTGTGCTGCCTTGGTTCGACGAGTTCTGGGTCTCAGACAATACCGATGCCCTGCAGCGCATCTACATGCAGTGGGGCACCAGCTACTTCTTCCCCGCCATCGCCATGGCCAGCCACATCTCAGCAACCCCCAACCACACCGTCTTCCGCACCACGGCCCTGAAATACCGTATCGACGTGGCCATGAGCGGACGCTTGGGCATGGAAATCCAACCCAAGAACATGACCGACGACGAGAAGGAGCTCTGCCGCAAGGCCATTGCCGAGTACAAGCAGATACGCCCCATCGTACAGTTCGGCAACATCTACCGTCTGGTGTCGCCCTACGACAAGAAGGGACTGGCATCGATGATGTATGTCACCGACCAGCAGGACAAGGCCGTGTGGTACTGGTGGAAGACGGAGTCGTTCCAGAACGAGCACCTGCCGCGTGTCAAAATGGCCGGCCTGGATGCCAAGCGTATGTATAAGGTACACGAGCTGAACCGCATCGACCTGAAGCCGCTCGACTGCGAAGGCAAGACTTTCAGCGGTGCCTACCTGATGTCGCACGGCTTGGACGTGCCCTACCGCAACGAACCGGAATGGAGCAAGAAGAGTGACTGGGCCAGCCGCGTCTTATTGTTAGAGGCGTTATAGGCGACACCACGTTAACGACATGATGATTTAACTAATTAACGACAATACGGAAAAGAATAGCAAAGGCCTTCTGGCCTACATCCGCGAGGGTCGTGAGATGACACAGGGCGAGAAACTCAGGCTGATAGTCAGCCTGAGTATTCCGTCCATTCTGGCGCAGCTGTCGGCTACCGTCATGTTCTTCATCGACGCATCGATGGTGGGACATCTGGGAGCCAACGCTTCGGCAGCCATCGGACTGGTAGAGACCACAGGGTGGCTGATGGGCGGACTGGCGATGGCAGCCAACATGGGATTCTCCGTACAGGTGGCACACGCCATCGGGGCCAACGACTTCAAGCGTGCCCACCGCATTCTGCGCCAGTCGCTGGTATGCTGTATGCTATTCAGCATCACCATCTCACTCATCGGCCTAGCCATTGCGCTACCCCTGCCCCACTGGTTAGGCGGTGCCGACGAGGTGTGTCATGACGCCTCGCTCTACTTCGCCATCATCGGTCTCTGCGGCATCTTCTTCCAGATGGAGGGCTTGGCAGGCTCCATGCTCAAATGCTCGGGCAACATGAAGATTCCCAGTATGCTGAACATCGGTATGTGCGTGATGGACGTCATCTTCAACTACCTGTTCATCTATATCCTCGACTTCGGCGTCAAAGGTGCCGCTATGGGCACAGGTCTGGCCGAACTCGTCACCGCCATCTTGATGCTGTGGTTCCTGCTCTTCCGCTCCGACATGCTGGGATTCCTGAAGAAAAGCGAAAGGCATGAAGTAAGAGGTGAGCGGCTGCCGCTGTCGTGGGATAAGTTCAAGCCCAAGGCCGACATCGTGGGCAATGCCTTTAAGATTGGCGCCCCTATGGCCTTGCAGCACCTGTTGATGGGTGGGGCACAGATTGTCAGCACCATCATCGTGGCACCATTGGGTACCATTGCCATCGCCGCCCACTCACTGGGCATCACCGTCGAGAGTCTGTGCTACATGCCGGGCTACGGCATCGCCGAGGCAGCCACCACCCTGGTCGGACAGAGTTTCGGTGCTGGCAAACGTGCACTGACGCAGTCCTTTGCACGCATGTCGGCAGGACTGGGCATCGGCGTGATGACGCTGATGGGTGCACTGATGTGGGTGTTCGCCCCGGAACTGATGAGCGTGATGACACCCGTCGGCGACATCGTCAGCACCGGTACGGAATGTCTGCGCATAGAAGCCTTTGCCGAACCAATGTTTGCCGCCGCCATCGTCTGCAACGGTATCTTCGTGGGAGTCGGCGACACGCTGCGCCCGGCCATTATGAGCCTGCTCTCGGTGTGGGGCGTACGACTGACGCTGGCTGCCCTGCTGGCTACCACCTACGGTCTGCCGGGTGTCTGGACGGCCATGGCCATCGAGCTGACCTTCCGTGGCCTGATGTTCCTGGGACGTCTGCTGCACGGCGGTTGGCTGAAGACGTTGAACGCTGCACATTCATAAAACCCATAAGAACCAACAAAGAAAAGCTGCAGCCCTTGGGTATCACACCCTTGGGCTGCAGCATCATTTATCAATAACTAAAAACCTAATTCTTATGAAAAAAAGGTGCGTCTCACGACGTCGGTGTTATCCATTATGACAATCTTTCTTTTCTTACCTCTATAAGACTAAATACTACTGTCGAATTTCTAAATCTCTTTTTACCTAACTCTACTAATACCTGTATGTCTGTTATCCAATCTTTAACCTTAAAACTAAAACCTGTTTCTTGAAGACGATGCAAAGGTACAACAAAAAAGGAAATGCCGCAACATTTCCTCATCGTTTTTCATCAAAAAAGGCTTTATTCTTGATTTAAATCAACCATTTGTGTGCGAACACACCGCATTTGTGCCCGAACACAACACTTTTTCCACCATATTCGTCAACTCCACGAATTGCTCAATCGTCAACTGTTCCGGGCGCAGCGTCATAAAGGGATGGTCAGCCAAGGGCGTCAGGTCGGTCAACAACTGTTTCAGCGATACGCGCAGCATCTTGCGACGCTGGTTGAAGACAGTCTTTACCACGCGCTTAAACAAGTGCTCGTCGCAGCCCAGATGCTCTACCTGATTACGCGTCATGCGGATGACAGCACTCTGTACTTTGGGCGGCGGGTTGAACACCGAGGGTTCTACCGTAAAGAGGTACTCCACGTCATACCATGCCTGAATGAGCACCGACAGGATGCCGTACTGTTTGTTGCCTGGTTGTGAGGCCATGCGCACTGCCACCTCGTGCTGGATCATGCCCGTACAGCAGGGAATGAGGTCGCGGTTGTCAAGCATCTTAAAGAAAATCTGCGACGAAATATCGTACGGGTAATTGCCCGTCAGCACAAACTGCTGCCCGTCGAACACCTCTTTCAAGTCCATGCGAAGGAAGTCGCCCTCGATGATAGCACTCTCACCTGACTGTTCATCCCGAAATAGCGTCCCCTTCAGATACGCCACCGACTCGCGGTCGATCTCCACCACCTTGAACGGGCGTGGTTTCTGCACCAGATACTGCGTCATCACACCCATGCCTGGGCCAACCTCCAGCACAGGCAAGCCAGCGTATGGCTCGTCCACCGTGTCGGCTATCCTCTTGGCTATCGTGAGGTCAGTCAGGAAGTGCTGCCCCAAATTCTTCTTCGGTCTAACTTGTTTCATGTGTGCAAAAATACATAAAAAAGATGAAAGTGCCAAACTTCCTGTATTTTTCTTTTGCATTTCGCTCGCTTATTCGTACCTTTTTGCTTCGCAAGAAAGTAGTCACGCTCAGAAAAACTCAAATAATATTTGGTTTTTCATTCGCTTATTCGTACCTTTGCATTGGAAATGAAGATACGGAGCATCATACTCAAGATACTGCTGCCGCTGGTATTGGGCGCCGCGATACTTTATTGGATGTATCGCGGCGAGGACTGGCAGCAGATACGCCACGTGATGACTGACGAGATGGACTGGACGTGGATGCTACTGTCGTTCCCCTTCGGCATCCTGGCACAGATGTTCCGCGGCTGGCGCTGGCGTCAGACACTGGAACCGGTGGGCGAACGGCCTCGCATATCCACCAGCATCCACAGCATCTTCCTCAGCTATGCGACCTCGCTGCTCATTCCCCGAGTGGGCGAGTTTACGCGCTGCGGCGTCCTGAACCGCTACGACGGAGTGTCGTTTCCCAAGGCACTGGGCACCGTGGTGACGGAGCGCGCCATCGACTCCCTGCTCGTCATGGGCATCACAGCCATCGTCCTGTTATTGGAGATGAGCACCTTCGGCATGTTCTTCCATAAGACGGGCACCAACCTGCACAGTATCCTGCACGGTTTCTCTTGGGCGGGCTACTTAGTGGTGGCGGTCTGCGCGGTGGCCATCCTCATCCTGCTGCATTTCCTGTTGCGCAAACTGTCTATATATAATAAGGTACGCGCAACACTCAACGGCATCTGGCAGGGCGTAGTCTCGCTGAAGGACGTGCGCAACATCCCGCTCTTCACATGCTACACCCTCGGTATCTGGCTGAGCTACTTCCTCCATTACTATCTGACGTTCTTCTGCTTCGACTTCACCGCCAACCTGGGTCTGGGCTGTGCCTTGGTGACGTTCATCGTAGGCTCCATCGCCGTCATCGTACCCACACCCAACGGTGCCGGCCCGTGGCACTTCGCCGTCAAGACGATGCTGATTCTCTATGGCGTAGCCGACGAAAAGGCCCTCTACTTCGTCCTCATCGTCCACACCGTGCAGACCATGCTCGTCATCTTCCTAGGCATCTATGCCTGGGTGGCCCTGAACTTTACGAAAAAAAATTAACGTATAACCCTTAAAACTATCAATAACATGAGTGAAATCAAAAATCTGAAACCAACATGCATTTGGCGTAATTTCTACAGTCTCACACAGGTGCCGCGCCCCAGCGGACACTTAGAGAAAGTACAACAGTTCCTGCTTGACTTCGGCCAGCAGGCCGGCGTCACAGCCTTCAAGGACCCCGCGGGCAACATCGTGTTCCGCAAGGCGGCAGCACCCGGCTACGAGAACCGCAAAGGCGTCATCCTGCAGGCCCACATGGACATGGTGCCGCAGAAGAAGCCAGAGTCTACGCATAACTTCGAGACCGACCCCATTGAGCCGTGGATTGACGGCGAGTGGGTGAAGGCCAAGGGAACGACGCTGGGTGCCGACAACGGCTTAGGCGTGGCAGCCATCATGGCCATCATGGAGGACAAGACGCTGAAGCACGGTCCCATCGATGCCCTCATCACCCGCGACGAGGAGACAGGTATGTTCGGTGCCAACGAACTGCCCGAGGGCGAGCTGCAGGGTGACATCCTGCTGAACCTCGACTCCGAACACTGGGGAAAGTTCGTCATCGGCTCTGCCGGTGGTATCGACGTCACCGCCACCCTGGACTATCAGGAGGTGGACACCGACACTGAGGATGCTGCCGTACGTGTGACGGTGAAGAACCTGCGCGGCGGACACTCCGGCCTGGAGATCAACGAGGGCCGCGGCAATGCCAACAAGCTGCTGGTACAGGTGGTACGCGAGGCCATCGCCGAGGTGGAGGCCCGCCTGGCATCCTGGAACGGCGGTAACATGCGCAATGCCATCCCCTTCAAGGCCGAGGCCGTGCTGACGCTGCCGAAGGAGAACATCGAGGCACTGAAGGAGATTGTCGCTGACTGGCAGGAGACATTCAACGACGAGTTCAAGCTCATCGAGCCTCAGGGCATCGAGGTCACCGTCGAAGAAGTGGACACACCGCAGAAGGAGGTGCCCGTCGAGATTCAGGACAACCTCATCGATGCCATCTATGCCTGCCACGACGGCGTCATCCGCTACATCCCCGCCTACCCCGCCGTAGTAGAGACCTCCAGCAACCTCGCCATCATCAACATTGGCGAAGGCAAGGCAGCCATCAAGATACTGGCCCGCTCCAGCCGCGAGGACATGAAGGACTATGTGGCTACGATGCTCGAAAGCTGCTTCTCAATGGCTGGCATGAAGGTGGAGACCTCAGGAAGCTATGGCGGCTGGGATCCCAACCCCGACAGCGAAATCCTGCACTTGTTATTAAAAGAATACAAGGAGTTGTTTGGCGAGGACGGCATCATCCAGGTCGACCACGCCGGTCTGGAGTGCTCGGTCATCCTGGGCAAGTATCCCTGGCTCGATGTAGTCAGCCTCGGACCTACGATGAAGTCGCCGCACACCACTACCGAACGCGCCCTCATAGCCACCGTCGATCCCTTCTGGCAGTTGCTGAAGAAGACGCTGGAGGACATTCCCGAGAAGTAAAAATAAAAAGGTAAAAGGGTAAAAAGGTAAAAAAAGAGGCTTTATGCTTTACTTTTTTACCTTTTTACTTTTTTACCTTTAATTTTTTTCATATCTTTGCACCCGTTAAACCAAAAATATCAATTAAAATCATGGACGATTACCCGGCGGATAGTAACAAACGTTAGGCGGGGGAGAGTGGCAAGGCTGCTAATCCCTTTGCCGCTCAATTTTTGAATTATCAATTGTCAATGCAACACCACACTCTCAAAGAGAGAATTATCCATTGTCAATTAATGAAGGATTAGCAACAATGAAGACCTATTGGAACACCCAAGGTGGGCTCAGCCAACTGCAGGAATGGCAGCCCAACTGCTGGATACAGGTGACGTGTCCATCAGAAGAAGACCAGCAATTGCTGGAGGAGCAGTATCAGATACCCGACTATTTCCTCTCTGACATCAGCGATACCGACGAGCGTGCCCGTTACGAATACGACGACGGCTGGATGCTCATCATCCTGCGTATCCCCTATGTCAAGGAGGTACGCTCGCGCACGCCCTATACCACCGTGCCATTGGGTATCATCCACAAGCGCGACGTCACCATCACCGTATGCTACTACGAGACCAACATGATGATTGACTTCGTGTCATACCAGCAGAAGCGCGGCGTGGGATTCACCGACTATGTCGACATGATCTTCCGCCTGTTCTACAGCTCTGCCGTCTGGTACCTGAAGCGTCTGAAGCAGATTTCGATGCTCATCGACAAAGCCAAGCGCAACCTGGACCGCGAGGTGAACAACGAAAGCCTGATAGGCCTGTCGCGCCTGCAGGACTCGCTGACCTACTTTACCACCTCCATCCGCGGCAACGAGAACCTGCTGCAGAAGCTGAAGTTCAAGCTGCAGATTGACGAACTGGACGCCGACCTCATCGAGGACGTCAACATCGAGATGACACAGGCTCGCGAGACCACCAGCATCTACTCCAACATCCTGGAGTCGACGATGGACACCTACCAGTCGATTATCAACAACAACATGAACACCATCATGCGTACGCTGACGTCGGTGACCATCATCCTCATGCTGCCCACGCTGGTGGCATCGTTCTTCGGCATGAATCTCATCAACGGCATGGAGAACAGTCCCGTAGGATTTATCGTCGCTATCATCATTTCGGTGCTTATTTCAGTCATTTCGCTGCTGGTTTTCCGACACAAACGACTAATTTAGTCACTTTTTTCCGAAAAAATTAGGTAATTTCAGAATTATTGAGTAATTTTGAAGCCCATTATGTGCGCATGGTCTCCCAAGTGGCGGCATGCGCGAGTGAAGAAACTAACCCTATAACATGAACTAAAAGATTTTTAGATGATGGACTCTCAAGAGACAACTCCCGTAGTAGAGGAGCAGCAGGAAGTACAAGAAGTGGTAAACACAGCCCCCGTCGCTGAAGCAGTGGAAACAGTTGCTGAAGAGGTAAAGCCCGTTGCCGAAGAGGCAAAGGCCGTTGCCAGCGAAGAGACTGTCGAGCGTAAGCAGTACGAGACCAAGAAGGAAGTACTGGAGCGCGTACGTGAGATTGCTCACGGCGAAGAGGCGCCCCAGAAGGAAGAGATAGACTATCTCAAGACGGCTTTCTACAAGTTGCATATTGCCGAGCGCGAAGCCAAGCTGAAGGCTTACATCGACGGTGGCGGCGACCCGGAACAGTACCAGATTACCCCTGACGAGGAGGAAGAAGCTTTCAAGGCCGAAATGGTCATTATCAAGGAGAAGCGCCAGAAGCTGTTCAAAGAGCTGGAGCAGGAAAAGCAAGACAACCTGCAGAAGAAGCTCGACATCATCGAGAAAATCAAGGCGATGATAACCTCTCCCGAGGAGGCTAACAAGTCATACAAGGACTTCAAGGCCCTGCAGGACGAGTGGAAGGAAATCAAGAACGTGCCTGCTGAGAAGGCCAACGAGCTGTGGCGCAACTACCAGCTGTACGTCGAGCAGTTCTACGACCTGCTGAAGCTGAACAGCGAGGCCCGCGAATACGACTTCAAGAAGAACCTGGAACTGAAGACCAAACTCTGCGAGGCTGCTGAGAAGCTGGCTGAGGAGAACGATGTCATCAGTGCCTTCCATCAGTTGCAGAAGCTGCATCAGGAGTACCGCGAGATTGGTCCCGTCAGCAAGGAGCTGCGCGAGGAGATATGGCAGCGCTTCAAGGCGGCATCCACCGTCATCAACAAGCGCCACCAGCAGCACTTCGAGACGCTGCGCGCCAAGGAGGAGGAGAACCTGAAGAAGAAGACCGCCCTCTGCGAGAAGGCCGAGGCCATTGCCGCCGAGGAAAACAAGGGCAGCAACGACTGGGAGCGTCATACCAAGGAAATCATTGAACTACAGACCGAGTGGAAGACCATCGGTTTTGCACCGCAGAAGATGAACGTCAAGATCTTCGAGCGCTTCCGCGCAGCCTGCGACGACTTCTTCGGCCGCAAGGCAGAATACTTCCGCGGCCTGAAGGACACCTTCAAGGAGAATGCCGACAAGAAGCGTGCCCTCATCGAGAAGGCCAAGGCCCTGCAGGACAGCACCGAGTGGAAGTCGACCAGCGACAAGCTCATCAACCTGCAGAAGGAGTGGAAGACCATCGGCATGGTACCCAAGAAACTGGGCGACCAGCTGTGGGAGGAGTTCCTTGGCGCTTGCAACAAGTTCTTCGAGGCCCGCAATGCTGCCGGAGCCGGCACCCGCAACGAGGAGCGCGACAACCTGGAGAAGAAGCGCGACGTCATTGCTCGTCTGAAGGCTGCCGCAGAAGAGGCTGGAGAAGGTCTGCAGGAGCAGGTACAGAAGCTCGTTGAGGAGTACCAGTCTATCGGCCACGTGCCCTTCAAGGAGAAGGACAAGCTCTACGAGGAGTACCACGCCGTGCTCGACCGTCTCTATAAGGACCTGAACATCACCGTCGCCAAGCGCCGTCTCAACAAGTTCAAGGACAGCCTGAAGCAGGTTGCCGAGCGTGGTGAGAACGCCCTCGACAACGAGCGTGCCCGCCTGATGCGCCAGTACGAACAGCTGAAGCAGGAGGTGCAGACCTACGAGAACAACCTCGGTTTCCTGAACGCCTCGTCAAAGAAGGGCAACTCGCTCATCGACGAGATGAACCGCAAGGTACAGAAGCTGAAGGACGAAGTCCAGCTGGTCCGCGACAAGATCAAGGCTATCGACGCCGAGAACCGCGAAAAATAACCCTCCCCCTTTCAAGGGTGTTACCAAATATCAAAGCCGCCACTGTTGTGACGGCTTTTTTTATCCATGATATATTAAAAATTTTTTTAGTCAAAGTGTATTGTAATTCAGAAAAATATTTCGTACCTTTGCAGCGTTTTGATGAGTTCGATGACTTTTTTTTCAAAAAATTAAACTAGTTTTCAGTGTGGCACAAGAGGTAAACAATGGTTTCAGGCATGTAATGCCAATTCAGATCCGCTTCAACGACGTGGACAAGTTCGGCCACGTGAACAATACCATCCATTTCCAGTTCTACGATACGGCGAAAACGGACTACGTTTCTATGGTCTGCAAGGGCTTCGATTGGGGACGGGAGGCCATCGTGGTGGCTAAGATAGAGGCCGAGTTTCTCGCCCAGATTAAGGGGAACGACCATATAGCCGTGCGCACGCGTGTCACTAAAATCGGTAATAAGAGTTTCCATATGGAACAGGACATCATCGATACCGATACCCAGGAGGTAAAATGCCGCTGTCTCACCGTGTTGGTGCTCTACGATCTGGTGAATCACCAGTCTATACCCATTCCTGATGTCTGGCGTCAGGCCATCCGCCAGTACGACGGACTGTAGTCGACGAAAGCTTCATATCAACGGGCATTCCGGAAATCTGCAACGGGTGCTACCAGCATGGACTGACGAGAAACAATCTTGCAGCCTATGCCCAACTGGCGTATATATGAGTAATTTTTCTCTGAAAAAAATGTAATACTAACTACACTAACTACATTTTTGATATAACGCATTGGATATTAGTGTTTTGATGAAAAACAAAACTACACAAAAACTACACTGAAACTACACTGAAACTACACTGAAACTATATCGGATGGGTGTGTACGGCTTCAGGGGATGTTGCTTGACTCCGATAGTTTGCACGGCGCAAGAAATTTTCCTGCACGGCGCAAGAAATTTTCCTGCACGGCGCAGAAAAGCCGTTCCCTCCGTGGG
>Ga0247611_10000443_pt1 | contig 83898 bp, 75 predicted proteins | sample 177DNAGHGhighgp2_FD_192422 | JGI IMG/M metagenome (GOLD analysis project Ga0247611, IMG submission 192422) | Sheep rumen microbial communities from Palmerston North, Manawatu-Wanganui, New Zealand - 1770 DNA GHGhigh gp2 | ecosystem: Host-associated > Mammals > Digestive system > Stomach > Rumen... | reverse complement strand
CAGCAGCTCCGGCACCAACACCACCGGCAACATCAGCACCGACAGCACCAGCAGCTCCGGCACCAACACCACCGGCAACATCAGCACCGACAGCACCAGCAGCTCCGGCACCAACACCACCGGCAACATCAGCACCGACAGCACCAGCAGCTCCGGCACCAACACCACCACTGACAACGTTCGGAACTCCACCTTCAAAATCAACTATCGGCAGATAGAACCCCTTCAGCCACACGCCACGCGCATTCACATATGAATACAGCGGTTCATTCGTCGCAGCGCACTTATATACAAAACTTTCAAAATTCAGATCCATCCAGTAGCTTCTGTACGGAATGCCCGGATAAAACTCCGGCGCATTCGGGAACATATGAAGCATACCCTCATTTATCTTATTTACTGCCATCAGCTTTATCTCGCTGTAAGTGCCATCCGGCAGAACATCAAAACAATATAAACTTGCAAGGCCCCCAATGCCTTCAATCCATGATTGAAAATCCATGCTACACCTCCCGTTTGAACCCTTTTCTCTGCCACTCCTTAAGTCTGTCAATCTCTGCCATTAAGCATCCCTCCGGCGATCATCTGTAATCATCCTACTTTTACACCTCCATTTATACCCTTTATGATAACACATCCGTTACCTTTTCGACAACCATTTCGGTCAGCGCCCATTATCTACGGTCCAGCAGCTTGTCCATCAGTTCCGCCTGCACATTGTCCGGATCTGCATTAAAAATGTCGATCACCGTACTGTCGCTGCTCCTGTCCACAAATGCAGGAAACAGGAATCCGAATTCAGGCTTCCCCGGCTCATACTCACCCTCCAGAGGTGAGATCGCGCAGATCAGAAAATCATAAACCTCTTCCGAGCCCTCCAGCCATTCGCCGTCCGTTCCCTTGACTGGAACATCATAAGAACCATAAAAGACGAAAATGCTGTAATCATCATTTGTCTGATAGTTCTCGCCGATCACCTCATAAAGTATACTGAGCAGCCCGTCATCCTTCAGACCGGTCTCCTTGATCGCCATAAGCAGCTTTCGCATGCTGTCATTTCGCGCCGCACGGTTTCCGAATCTGTAGTCCTTAAGCTGCTCATTTGTCTTCGCAAAAGGAATTGCCTTCGCAAGCTCGAGATTTTTCTTTGCCTCGCTCTGCTTCAGCTTTCCAAAATGTATATTAAAAGTTCCGTCATCATAGCCGTCCTCATCCATGTACGCCCCGGCAACTCTCGCAAAGCAGTTGCGCGACAAGGTCATACGACGGGTGAGTTCAAGCATGTCATCCCTACTGATCATTTATAAAGCTTCCTCCGATCATTTTCTCAAAAGCCATGCAAAGCCCTTGGCAGTTCTAAGGTCAGGCTCCCGGAAATGATTGCCTTCATTCCACTCAAGCGTCACATCTATCTTATCCTTCAGAAGATCATAGCCGCTGCGGATCGCATCACCAACCCGGCCCATCACAGGATTTTTGGTCTTCTCCTCTTTGTCTCCAAGGCTCAGATAAACCCTGCCGGTTTTAATCTCTTCATTCGCCATAAACTCCGCAAATCCCGGAAACCATACCGAAGGAGACGCCGCTGCGCATCCTGCGAAAATGTCCGTCCGGTAAACACTCCAGAGCGCAAAAAGCCCCGCGAGCGAATAACCGCCAATATATAAATGCAGGCTGCCAGACCGACTGCTCCGGAGAGGCTCTATCACCTCATCCATCAGTTTCTTCAGCGCAGTCTCCGCCTGCCCTCCAAAGCCATTACTGCCAAATACAGCCGGCGACTCCCACGGCGACAGATCATCATTCCAGCTGTCCACCTTCACAGCTATAAGCCGGAAATCAATCCTCCCGCCAAGCTCCTCGATCAGATGAAATTCACTGTCCATCAGATTCATATCGTGGTCGTCCACCATTTGTATCAGAACGGTATCTGAATTCTTATCTCCGTAATCATAAATCTGCATAACGCTACTCCCAGTTTTTCCATACATCAGGCTGATAGCCTACTGTCGCCTTCCTGCCATTTCTCACTATCGGCTGAACAAGCACCTGCTGATTCTCAAGCAGCTTCTCTTCCCTGTCTTCTTCAGCGATATACCTGATAAGCGCAAGAGTATCCTTGTCCTTCGAACTCTCATCGATCATTTTATCAAGTCCACCGACCGCCTGTTTCACCGAAGTAAACTCGCCCTTGCTGAGCCCCTTCTCCTTCAGATCGATGAACTGGTATTTGATCCCACGTTCCTTGAAGAAGCGCTCCGCCTTGCGTGTTTCCGCACTTTTCTTAGTTCCAAATATCTGGATGTTCATAACTAATCTCCACTTCTATCCTCTGTTCCAAATCTCATAGCCCTGCCGTCTTGCCGAATCGTAAACCGGCTGCATATTCTTCTCTAGTATTCCAAAGAATTCATCCTTGGAATTACCCTTGCGATACAATTCCTGCCCCGCCCAGATTGAATGCAGATTATCACGATAGCACGCCTCAAAAAGCTTATGGATTCCTTCTCTCTCATGAATCAGTCCGTACATAAGATACTGATTCTCCGCAAATGGTTTGAAAAATTTATCCCACTTCGGCAGCCTGTTGCTCTTCGAAGAATTAAGCGATGAATCCATCGGCATAAGATTCCACAGCTCATCATTCATCACAAATGACCATGGAATAAAATGATCCACATCATACTCTTTCGGTACAACGGATTCACCGGTAAATACATCCTTAACATCAGAAATGTCCAGTATGCCCTCCCAGAGCTTACGCACATTATTCAGCTTTCTCATCTTTTCATCCATTGGTACAAGCTTGTAGACAAGTCCTGGCACCTCAGGATTATTATTCTGCAGCCATTTAACCTTTTCATACTGAATCCAGCCTAATATAGCTACAGTATTGTCCTGAATCATATCTATCCATGACGGCTGGAAATAAATCTCTTTCTTTAATCTGCTTGAGGTTCCGAGCGTATATGGCAAAACAACTATCTCACGATTTACCCTCTCAATGTACTCCGTCAATCTTCGGATGCTGTCCCAGTTAACCGGTATGTCATCTCTCAGAAAGAATCCGGCAAGTGCACGATAAGGCACCATATTTGTAAGCTGCTCCTTAGCCGCCTTTAGTTCTGAATCATATTCTCTGATAGCATTTTTGATCTCAACCTTTGATGCATTCGCAGGAAGAGAGCTTAATTCGTTCAGCCTGTTCACGGCTCTCTCCAAGCCATCACGCACCTGTCCGTCAGACTGCATTCCACTCAAATGAATATGAAACTCCCTCACCGAATACCATGCGTTACAGATCATTTCATTTATCACAGCATCAAATGTAGTCTCGCTCACGCCCTCAGATATCAAATGAACGATAGCCTCAAGCCAATAAAACTTATAGCAATAAGAGGGATCCTTCATCATATAAGAAAACGCTTCTATATCCAGCGTATTATAATATTTACTATCAATCGTCAGTCCACTTCCGACTTTTGAAGTATCAAATTCAGCCATCTCTCATCACCTCTGCCCTGACGCACATCTCCTGAGATCCATTTACTTATAACAGTCAATCCCGAAATGCAGGATATAAAATCACTAAACTTTTCTTCTGTAAAATCCGTGAAATATCTTCCATTTCTGAAGCCTTCAAAATCTCCGTATTTAAATGACATATAGATATATCCGCCAGCCTTCACAGCTCGAACCATCTTAACCATCACATCACTCAGTTCATCCTTCGGCAAATGAAGTACCGACGCACAAGCCCAGATACCATCATATCTTTCAATCTCACTCAGCTCAGAAAAAAGCATCTGCTTTACTTCAATCCCGATATTCTGACTTGCAATCCTGCAAAGCTCTCCGGAGCCATCAACAGCCTCCACCCTAAATCCTCTATCCAGATAATACTTAGCATCTCTTCCGGAACCACAGCCAAAATCCAGTATCAAGCTATTCTTCTCAAGCAGTGAAATGAACCTGTCCTGAACATCTCTAAATCCAACTTCAAATGTATCGCTAACGAATTTCTCAGCGTTATTATCATAATAAGCTAACGTTTTGTCCATAAGGTTTCCTCAAAAAACTTCTTTACTTCAGATGCCATATTTCTGTAAAATCCAAATTCTACTCAAGTCCGAACTCTTTCATAATCTTATCGTATCTCGCCTGCTCTTTCTCTTTGACAGGCTTCGCAGTATCATTCAGTGTATGATGGATTACATCCGCATCCTTCAGCAGTTCATCCATCGGCGAATCCACTGCACACTTATCATCATGATGATAAATAGCCGAACAAATGATGTCTGTCTCATCCTCCGTCGTAAGCTTCAGCTCAGTCAGTATCTCTCTGGCCAGTTCCGCGCCCTTATGTGCATGGTCATCATATGAACCGCTTTTATACGCATGAAGATCATGCAGCATTGCAGCCATCGAAGCAAGTTCCGGATCAAGTCCACGCTTCTTTGCAAGCATCGTTGCAGCAAGAGACACACCATATAAATGTGCTGCCGCACTGATACGTTCATCAGCATCCGGCATCTTTTCTAATTCTTCGCTAATATATTTTCTAAGGTCTTTAAGTCTGCTCATCCTATATACTTTCTCCCCATTTATTCATACCACTCTCTACTCTCCCCAACCGCTACTCTTCATTTTTTCAGCTTTTTCCAGATCCGCAGCCACTATAGTATGGAACTCTTCTTCTGTGATCTTATCAAGTATCGGATTAAGTCGATTTGCTCTTGACTTTATTACTTTCTCAAAGTAATTTCTTACGTCTCGGCCGTTAGCATAATTCTTAGATCTGTTCGTGTACATTTCTTCAAAATGCTTTTCAAGGAACTTATCGCAGTCATCGTCAAGACGCAGGTTATTGCTGCTGCAATATAGTCCGAAGATTTCTTTTAATTCTGCCGGACTATAATCTTTAAAGTTTATAAACTGATTAAATCTTGATTCTAATCCAGGATTTGAAGCGACGAATTCTTTCATAAGATCCGGATATCCGGCAACTATTACTATAAAATCATCTCTGTGATCTTCCATCGCTTTAAGGAGAGTATCAACCGCTTCCTGACCGAAATCAGTTTCGCCCTTACCATGAGTCAGAGAATACGCTTCATCAACAAAAAGTATTCCGCCCATTGCCTTATCTATAGCTTCCTGTGTTTTTATAGCTGTCTGTCCTACGTATCCACCGACAAGTCCGCCACGATCCACCTCAACAAGCTGTCCCTTGGATAAAACACCCAATGCTTTATATATCTTAGCAATAAGTCTTGCAACTGTTGTTTTACCTGTTCCCGGATTTCCATAAAATACCATATGCAATGAAAGCGGTATCGGATCATCGCCCAGTTCTTTGCTCTTCTTCTGAACATTTATCAGGTTGATCATTTGATCAACCTCCTGCTTTACCTCTGCAAGTCCTATCAGCGAATGCAGCTTTTCAAGCAGTTCTTCTAACGATTCCTCCGGCTCTGTCGGTTCTGCTTCCTCTGCATTTTCAGATTTTTCACCTTCTTCAGATGCATTCTCATGCCTTACAGTATCCTTCAGTTTTTCAGTAGCCGAAACGACCGTATTTACCGTTGTATTTTGCAAGGATATATTCGTAAGCTTCTGAATGTACTCGGCAAATTTGATCTTATCGATATCTTTTTTATCAAAACGATCAAAAAGGTAGCTCTTACCAAGTGTTGTGAAAAAAGCTATTACATCCTTACTTACAAGTAATAACTTTTCTTTATTGACAAGGGAGCTTGCATCTATCTTCTTCTGGAGATATGTGATGCAAAAAGCTTCAAAACGTTCCTCCGCGCCTTTAATGGATATGTATTTTATAAAATCATAGATTGATGCTAAAAAGCTTTTCTGCTTTTCTGCATCATATGATTTAACCACTTTTACAAAGGCATTTCTTACGTCTATATCCATAATCTTCTCCTGTTAGATTGCTAGTGCCATCTGCTTCATAGTTTCGGCATATGAATTGACAAAATCTTTATCCTTCATAGCGTCTTCCGTTTCAGAGAGAGCGCTCTTTATCTCATCTGATACTTCCTGGCGAATAAATTCATCGTACGCCTTTACCATCTCCATACTGCCAAGCTCAACTATAAGCTCCTGATTGTCCCTAACATTCTCTTCCACTTCCTTTACCTGATCAAAAAGGCTGTGATAGTATATGTCTGTTTCAAATGTTGTAAGACCTAATTCAAACATTCCATAATCCTGTATTCTGGTTATGAATTCTTCTTGTTCCAGTCTTTCAAATGTATCCATCCAGTTTTCATGAGAGGTATGCCATTTCTCCCCGTCACCGATAGCTTCCTTGTTGTTGTAATAGTAAAGCTCATCAAAATATCTTATAGAAACACCAAGCATTGAAGCGAGCGAATATATAGATACTATCAGGTTTTCTCTGTCCTCAGTCAGATCCTTGTTAAATATATCAATAAGCATATTGAGCAGGTTATATTCATCATCTACCAGCTTACGCATCTGCTCTTCTGTATAATACTTTTGCGTTTTTCTCGCATCCAGCATATTCTCATGTTCAGAGATAACCTTCTTAAATTCATATACAGTATGCACTTCATTTGTCTGCTTTATCATTCCTACAAGCTCATTTATCTGTCCGCTGATATTGTTCAGCTTTTTATTCATTATCGCAAATCCTGCACATGTAGCGCATAAGCTTGTTGCATTTAATAACAGATTAAAATTCTGAAGCTTGGTAAGATTCTTTAAAAGTGCATTGTTCTTCTTTGACAAAACATTATTCTTATCAAGTTTATTAAGAACCTTATTCAGCGTCTCTTTCCCCTGTTCATCCTTCGTATTATTAATAAGCAGTTTCGTAAAATCAACATATCTCTTTTTTTTATCCCTGATAACGATTTCAATCATACCTTTATCATCTATAAACTGTTTCAATTGTTCTAATGAATTTATTATTTCTGCCATATCAATCGTCTCCCTTAATTGCCTTAGTTCTGATAAAATAGAACATTATCATGGTTATCACAAAAGTAGCTGTATCTGTGCAATATGGCTCCTTAATATCGAAATAGTTCTTTTTACCTATCGGTATTATTGTCCCTGCCTTCTCAGCTTTTAATGAACTAAGAATTTTATCAAGATCAAAATTGTCCGTAGAAAAATCAAAGTTATCTACTTCTTTCATCCCGGACTTGATAATCTTCATATAGAGACTCATCATGATCCTGGAATATTCTGCCAATTGTTTCATCGTTATATTTCTAGAATTAATTGTCTCAATGGTATGCTTAAAATATTTGAGACTTCTAGGCATAGGCGGAACCGGTTCACCTTTTTTAGCGGATGGTTCTTTAGGCATATATCTTTCGACAACATCCTTCCAGTTGTTCATATATGTACAGCAGATCTTCTCAAATTCGTTTCCGCTATCTAATTCAACCTTCTCGAAATAGTCATAAACCTTCTCAGCAAATACATCTGTATCTATTGCATTTTCGTCTATGAAATTAATAGATAAATATTCTCCAATCATTTTTTCTTTGAGCTTTTCAAATGATTGTTTATCCAGCGCTTTTATAGTTCCGCTTACAAATTCTTTTATTTCCAAATTCAACACTCCTATCTTTCTTACACACCCTTCTGCTTCAAATGCATCCTCACCAGCCGGTCCTTCAAAGCCATTTCCGAGATCACGTCTTTGATCAGCTTGTCGAGCTCGGAATCCTTCTTGTAGTCCGCCGGGGCGATGTAGTTTACGCGGTCATCGCGGAGAAGGCTGTTTGCCTGGTCCTTCTTCTTTTTCTGATAGACCGCCACAGAGCAGCCGCCATTTACCTTGACGAGCTTCATGCAAGGAACATCGGTTATTCCGTCGGCTATGTAGATCATATTTCTGAAAGGAACGCGCCTCTCGTCCTCCGGGACGTAATCATTCAGCGAGCGGTCGTCCGAAAGGTCCGAAACGCCCTTATTTATCCTGAAGAGGAACTGCGTCTTGGTCGTGTAGTTCACGACATTTTTCGGCCAGCATGCGATATCATTTTCGTCATACATGAATTCGCACGCATACACTTCCTTGAATTTTTTGTAGATGCTTGAGCCCTCGATGATCTCTCTGAGTCCGGAGGAAATGATATAATGCTCCACCTGAACTCCGCTTGCCTTGCCGTACTCATTTATGCGGTCAAACCACTCACTTACGCCGTCATAGAATTCCAGGCTCTTGCCGAGCTTCACGAAATCCTTACGGTGGATGCTTCTCGATCTCTTCTTGGATTCGCTTATCATTTCCCACATGTAAGCAAGTATCCCGTCCATCTGAAGCTTTTGGGAGAGGTCATTTGCAGCACTCCAGAACTCCTCCTCGGACATACCGATATCAGGAATAAATGAATACTCCTGCATGTTTTTCATACACAGAGTCTTATCAAAATCATACATGATCGCGACCACAGGTTTTTTCGTACTCATACGTTTTCCTCCCCTTCTCGTAACCGCATATTTACGTAGTTTCACATAGTGACATTATACCACACACCCCCGGTCTATAAAAGTCACAGAGCAACAAATCAGAGCATTATTTGCAATGCTTTTGATATGTTTTTCCGATCTTTATCTTTGTGAGAAAAAAACGGACTCGACTGTAATGTCAAATCCGTTTTTAACGTTAATTTATTACTTTTTTACTCTATTATGCTATACTGAAACATCTCATACAGAAGGCGTGTTCCTTCTGAGATTTCCGGCGGAAGAAGTGCTCTTGCAACGCATTTTAATTCTGCGTCCGGCATGGCTTCATTTCTTAAATGTGCATAATCGCCGTCCAGCATTTCAACCGTATATTCGATCCTATCCGGCATTTATTCATCCTCCAAATATCTATAATCATTCATCCCAGAAAAGTTCATCCAACGTCTTGCCGAGTGCCTTGCAGATTGAGCGGCACAGATTGATCGTCGGATTGTAATCGCCTTTTTCTATGGCATTTATCGTCTGTCGGGACACACCGACCTTCTCCGCGAGTTCCTGCTGCGACATATCAAGGGCGGCTCTGGCGGATTTCAGTTTAAGATTTTTCATGTGCTTTCCTCCTGCCCTTATTCATCGTCGCCATCATCAGAAACGCCCCTGCGCTTATCCACAATATTCTTAAGAAGCATCGTGGCAAAAAGCATCAGAAACATTATGGCACATTCGAGATTCAGTACCGATGCAGAGATTTTTCCGTTCTGTATCATCCTTCCGCCAAGCAGATTTCCAAGTCCGATCACCAGATTAAAGAGCCCGATCAGCACAAATGTTATCATGATCACCTTGTTATTCTGATTCAGTGCAAAATAGCTTTCATTCCAGACACAGTACAGCACATAAACTATCACCGCAAGTATGATTCCTGTTGCGTAGAATACCGCTGCATTCTTCTGATCGATCAGCCCGCTCCAATCAAGACAGATCATTACTGCAAGGTAGATAAGCTCCGTGAAGAAGCCGTATTTGAAGCCTCTGCCGCGTTCAAGCTCCTGCCTCTCATCATATTTCGCAAGTTCTGCTTTTTTGCCTTTTGAAAAGATAACGATAAAGAGCAGTGATATACTTCCTGCGAGAAGCACGCTGATGATAAGAACAAGATTACGTCCGGCGAAGAAGGCCGTCCTGCCCATCCTCATCCCGTAATCCATCTGCCATGTTCCATTCTCCGGAAAGCTTGCAAAATCTATAATCTCTGCCTTTGTTTTTGCAACCTCTTCTCCGTAGAGATACTTCTTGGCAAAGCTTATATAGTCTTCTTCATTTGTGAAGAAATGATATTCAATGACATACTCTCCCTCGTCAAGCTCAAGCTTGGTATCAAAGAATACAGCTGTTGCCGAGGTACTGTACAGTATGCTGCCCTTCATGTCGCGGATGATGCATCCGGTCACAAAGCCTATGCCGCCTTTTTTGCTGGCCTTCGAAAGGTCCTTATCCTCACCCTTAAGGTTCCACGAAAGCTCTATACTATGTTCGCCTTTATCGCTTACCGTGAAATGATTCTCTATCATCTTCGGGTCTGCTGTACCGTCCGAAACAGTCACATTACTTGACCAGTTTGAATTAAAATCATCCTTTGACTTCATGCTTCCGATCAGCAGATAGCATAAAGCACCGACTACTACCAGTATTGATATTATCGTAAGATATGCTTTTGATTTTTTCATAATGTATCCTTTCTGAATCCTCTAAAATCTACGTCTATGTTATTACGTATTAATTACATAACATCTTCAGCCGCCCTTCTACCGGCGCCTTAAAAATGGTATCCGGATCAGCTTAAGGATACAATATCATTTGCTTTACTTTTTGTCAACTATATTTTACATTTTGTCATACAAGGCCGAAACTATACCGTTTTACTGATCTCCTACAGCATGAATGATCTCAGGAAGCAGCTGCTTCTTACGGCTCATTACATGCGGCATATCAAATATATTCTTACCGATTGAAGAGTACGGAAGATGTCTGTTGCCGCGATGATCCGTGCTGAGAAGTGCACTATGCTCATGTATGACATCTGTGATCATAAGTACAGCCCAGTCAAGTCCCTTCATATCTCTTATCTCATTAAGTGCCTCCTGGTATTTATCCGAATAGCCCTTAAGATCATTCAGTGTTGTAACCTCGCACTGACCGATGCCTATCTTCACACCATTTTCTGTATAGGTCTTGAAGTCTGCAGATATTTCAGCCCTTGGATCCTTATCCTTAAGACCACCGACTCTCGAGAACATTGACATTCCGTATTCTTCTACGTCAACTCTGGCGATTGATGCAAGAACATGCGCTGCTACCACATCATCACCTGTTGTTGTAGGACTCTTCAGGATAAGTGTATCTGACAGTATTCCTGTAAGCAGTACCTTGGCCATGACACTGTCCGGTGTACGGTTATTTCTTATATACTGCTGATAAACGATAGTACATGTACTTCCAAGAGGCTCGGCACAGATAAAGATTGGCTGCTTTGTCTTGATCGCATCCAGCCTGTGGTGATCGAGTATGCCGACAATATTTGCTGTTTCGATACCTCTGATGCTCTGTTCCGGCTCATTATGATCTACAAGTATCACATTATATTCCGGAAATTTAAGGAAGCATCTTCTTGTTACAAAACCAACATATTTGTCATCCTCATATACCGCAAGTCCTCTTTCGTCGGATTTCTGAAGTATTGCCCTTGCCTCATCGAACAGCTCCTCCGATAACAATCTCTCTGTCTGAGCTGACATGATCTCTTTAACCTTTGGGATCTCATTGATCTTACTGCTCTTCGACAATTCTCTCATTGTCCAGTTTGTTATATCATCCACCGTGAGAAGACCATAGAATTCACCTTTATCATAAACCGGTATCGCACTCGGATTACTCTTCTTATATATCGCAGCCACAGCCGTCAGCGAATCCTCCGCATCAATACTGTAATCATCGCCCAGCATAACATCCTTAACCTTTGGATATACATCACTCATATAAGCAGGAATTTCGATCTCCAGCTGTTCCATGATATTTCTCGCACTCTCCGACAGATGACCGCATCTGACCGGGATATAAGTATTCTCCGCATCCTGCATATTCATAAGTCCGGCATATCCGTATGCGCTGCACACGCTGTCAAGATCCGGATTCCTGTGTCCGGTCACATATACTGTTCCCATCTGTTTTTACCTCCTTCAAATACCATCCGCGTTGGCACCCAAATACCCTCCTTACCGGTTGTCCGGTAAAGAGGGTACATATTCACTAATAGAGCGTAGTTATTTAGATTTGCTGGCTATAACTACATCTACTCTCTCTATGTACAGGCTTTCCGGTTTCTGATCGGTTATGATGATCGTTCCATCAAGATCCGCAAATGTCACCGAACTCACCTGTCCGAATTTGTCATGGTCCGCAAGTATATATCTTTTGCCCGGAAGAGTATTTTCTACCGCTACCCTCTTCACCAAAGCCTCTCTCACATCAGGCGTCGTATAATGCGACTTTATGCTGATGCCGTTCGTACCGAAGAAGCCTTTAGAAAAATGGTATTTCTGTATATGCAGTACTGCGTCTGCGCCTATCACTGCCTCTGTCGTTTCCTTAAGCTCTCCTCCGATCAGAAGAACCCTGAGTCCTTTCATTGTCAGCTTTTTAGCGTGCACTACTGCATTTGTCACATAGGTTGCATCCTTCTCAGTGATATAGTCAACCATCATGCCTGTGGTCGTTCCTGAATCGATGAATACATAATCTCCCGGTGATATAAGCCCTGCAGCGTATTTAGCAATTCTTTCTTTTTCTTCTCTATTTATCTGCTCTTTCTGACTGTTCGTCAGCTCATTTGTTGTAAAGGAACTTTCAAGTGCAAGCGCACCTCCAAACACCTTGACAAGCTTACCTTCCTTTGCAAGCGCCGTAATATCACGTCTTATTGTGGACTCCGAAGCATCAAAGTATTCCTTAAGCTCCTGAACAGTTACACTTTTCTCTTCATTTACAAGTCTGAGTATTTCTTCCTGCCTTTTTTCAGATAACATTTTTTTATCCCCTCTATCTCTAAAGAAGACATAAATCTATTATCAGAGATTTGCCTTCATAAACTCCTCTACTGCTGCACATGTTGCATCTTCGTCTGGACCTTCAACGGAGAATTTAACTGTATCGCCCTGCTTTGCGCCAAGTGCCATGATACCCATAACTCCCTTGAATGTAATCTCCTTATCGCCCTTTGCAACCTTAACGGTACTCTGTGTACCCTTTACAAGCTTGAAAAGATCTGTTGCCGGTCTGGCATGAATTCCATGAACATCCTTAATAGTGTACTCAAATGATTTCATATTTAACCCTCCTGTTTTATGTAAGTGTCCGATACCCACCATAATAATATTAGTGTATCACATTTTTTATCACTCAGCCATATCCTTCTTAAGAACTCCGAGCATTACGCAGGTTACTACTGAACCGATAAGCCATGCAAGGATGTAAAGGAATGGTTTTCCTACTGTTGCAAATACAAACACACCGCCGTGAGGTGCCATAAGTGTACATTTGAAAAGTGCTGACAGAAGACCTGCTACTGCAGAACCTGCAAGTGTACAAGGGATTACATGTCCCGGATCAGCTGCTGCGAAAGGTATCGCACCTTCTGTGATAAATGAAGCACCCATGACAACATTTGAAACTGCTGAGCCTCTCTCAGCCTTTGTGAATTTCTTAGGGAATACCCAGCATGCAAGAGCTATACCAACCGGTGGAACCATACCGCCAACCATGATAGCTGCCATTGCTATGTAGCATGCCTGAACCTTTGGATCAGAAGCTGTAAGGCCATCGTTCATATATATTGCTGCGGTAGCAAGAAGGCCTGTTCCGGTCGCATAAGCAGCTTTATTTATAGGGCCGCCCATATCAATAGCCATCATGCCGCCAAGCACAAGTCCGAGAAGCCAGAGCATATTTGCGTCTGCAAGCTTGCTGAGACCATTTGCAAGTGCATCATTTACAACACCGATCAATGGGTTAAAGATAAAGCACATCAGCATACCGATGATAAATACGCCAAGAAGCGGATATATAAGTGTCGGTTTTACGCCGTCAAGTGCCTGTGGAAGATTTGCAAAAATCTTCATAAGGAGAAGAACTATATAACCTGCAAGGAAACCTGCAAGAATACCGCCAAGGAAGCCTGATACGGTATTTACGCCTTCACCTGTAAATGCAAACTTGGATATAAATCCATCTTTATTCGTAAATGCCTGTGCCGCAAGAACTGCATTTCCTTTAGCTGCGAGAAGACCGCCTGCAAATCCGACTACAAGACCAGGTCTGTCAGCTATTGCGTATGCAATATATCCTGCAAGTACAGGGATCATAAGATCCATAACGATTCCGCCGATATACATAAGAAGCGCTGAGAAAGGAGTCATCGAACCGAAGTTTCCGCCGCCTGTCTCGCCGTAGCCGGCAAGTGAGTCTATAAGAAATGCTATAGCCTTGAGAAGACCGCCGCCGATTACGAAAGGAAGCATATGAGATACACCGCTCATAAGCTGTGTATAAACCTTATGTGCGCCTCCCTTGCCTTCATCTGCCTTGTCTGATGCTTCAGAACTGCTGTCCGCCGTGAATACCGGTGCATTTCCGGCTATAGCAAGGCTGATAAGCTCGTCTGCCTTATTGATGCCGTCGGCAACCTTTCTCTGTATTACCTTCTTACCTGCAAAACGTTCCATAGGTACCTTTGCATCAGCTGCTACAATTATACAGTCGGCTGCAGCTATATCGTCTGCTGTAAGCATGTTCTTGGCTCCGCCCGAACCTCTTGTCTCTATCTTTATCTGTACACCGGCCTTCTTAGCCGCTTTCTCAAGTCCTTCAGCCGCCATATATGTATGAGCTATACCTGTAGGACATGATGTAACTGCGAGTATCTTTGCACCGTTCGAAGCAGCCTCCGAAGTATCACTGTTTCCTCCTGCAAGCTGTTCATCTATGCTTGCTCTCTCTTCATCCGCCTTGTCGATTATCTGAAGAAACTCTTCAGGTGAACCTGCATTTTTAAGTTCATTCCTGAACTCTTCATCCATAAGCATCATTGAAAGCTTACTGAGCACATCAAGATGCACATTGTCCTTAGTATCCGGTGCTGCAATAAGAAACAGGATGTCTACCGGTTCATCATCAAGGGCCTCAAACTCAACTCCATTTTTGATGACCATGGCAGCAAGTCCCGGTTTTTTTACGCAGCTTCCTTTACCGTGAGGGATAGCTATACCTTCTCCTACACCGGTAGTACTTTCTTCTTCTCTCGCATATACAAGCTTTCTGTAAGCTTCCTTGTCCTCGAGTTTTCCGCTCTTAGCCATAAGTTCAACAGCCATATCGAGGGTTTCCTTTTTCGAACCCGGAGCTGCATCAAGGGATATGCTTTTCTTATCAAGAAGTTCGGTTATCCTCATATCTTTAACCTCCTTTTTAATGTATATTCATCGTCTTTTCTTTTTTAATTTCAGCAAATTGTTTCGTAAACCTTTAATACTTCTTCTCTTGTGGCTAGAAATTCTGAAAATGCACTTGCTGAGCCTGCTGAGAGTCCCATTTTAAATGCATATTCATAATCTCCCGGTTTTTCAACTGTACCGGTGATAAATCCGGCAACCATTGAATCTCCTGCGCCTACACCATTTACAAGTTTTCCTTTAGGAGCCTCGCTCATAAATACTGAGCCATCCTCTGCAACAAGTACTCCGCCTTCGCCAGCCATCGATATCAGAACATTCCTTGCGCCCATCTCTCTAAGCTTCTCTGCATAAGGTATCACGCTCTCTCTTGTAGTAAGCTTTACTCCGAAGATCTCGCCGAGCTCATGATTGTTCGGCTTGATAAGAAATGGATGATATTTCAGGACGTTTACCAGAAGATCTCTGGTTGCATCTACAACTATCCTGATATTCTTTCCTGACAGCCTGTTCATGATGTCGCTGTATATTGTATCCGGCATTGTCTTTGGAATGCTTCCTGCAAGTACGAGGGTATCTCCCTCCTGCAGCCCGTCCAGTTTCTTTAAAAGCTCTTCAACCTTTTCCTCCGGAATGTCCGGTCCCATACCATTTATCTCAGTACCATCGATTGATTTCAGTTTAAGATTTATACGTGAGCACCCTTCAGTTATCTCAATATAATCCGCTCTGATACCGCTTTCTTCTATCCTTCTTGTGATCTCCTGTCCCACAAAACCGGCCGAATAGTAAAATGCTGTATTCTCTATCCCGAGATTCGATAAAACTATAGAAACATTTATTCCCTTTCCTCCCGGAAGCATAAGCTCCGTATCAGTACGGTTGGTCATGCCCAGCTGAAAATCGTTTACCGTTACTATATAATCCAGTGAAGGATTAAATGTTACAGTATAAATCATGTCTTCCCCTCCTTATCTCTCTTTTATTATTCATTTTATTCAAGCTCGTTCATAGTCAATCAAATACCATAAGATTTTGAACCTTATTTTTTCTCATTCGTTCAACTTCAGTCTTATTATACAGCCATAATCGGTCATTTTCAATCACAATATGTCATAAACAATCAAAAAATCTTTTGTGCATATTGTACAAAAAAAGGCTTTGTGTCACCTTTTTCAAAAGGAAAATGACACAAAGCCGTTTAGAAATATCGCTCCTAATATTTAATTATTGTTTCCATTCCGATCTTCTGCGGAACCATACCCATCTTCTCATAGAAGCTGATTGCGCCCGGGTTGCAGCTCCACACATTTAAAGTAACATTGTAGAAGCCCTCTGCCTTGGCAAAATCCATCACAAAGTCATATAAACTTCTTCCGATATGCTGTCCTCTGGCCGTCTCTTCAACGCAGATATCATCTATATAAAGTGTCTTAATATCAGTTAAGATATTATCATTCAGCACCTGCTTATATATACAGAATGCATGTCCGAGCACTTTTCTCTCATCATCCACGCATACAAATACAGGCGTTTTATCATCTCTGATGATCTCTCCAAGCTGCTCCTCGTTATATTTGGTTGCCGGTCCCTTGAAGATATCCGGTCTGCCGTTATGATGGACCATATCCACCTCTACAAGGAGCTTAAGTATTCCCTGTATATCTTCTTCTTTTGCACGTCTTACAGTATTCATTCTTATTCCTCTCCATTTTTCATCAATTCATCTTTCCACATTCCGCCTTTTGTGAGACAGATGTTTTTTCTTTGGGCTCTTACACTCCGATCTTCGTCTGTTCTCTCCTCTGATTCCTTCGCACGCGGTTGATATGTCTCTCAAAATCTCCGTTGTTGATAAGCTCAGCTATAACAAGCTGTTCAAAGGTCGGTACGGTGCACGAGTAGAATCCCAGCCGGACATCAAATCTATCCACAAGGCATTTTGGAAGCACCATATAACCTACTCTGAGCGATGGCGAGATCGTCTTCGAAAATGTATTCATATAGATTACATTATCCGCTTTAGACAGTGAAAACATCGTTTCTTCCGACTTTCTTGAGATTGAGAATTCCGACTCAAAATCGTCCTCCACTATAAAATGTCCCGGCCGAGCTGCCCAGCGTATATATTCATATTTCTTGGAAGCTGAAGCCGTAACTCCCGAAGGGAAGCTTCGGTATGGCGAGATATGCAGCACATCCGCCTTACTCTCGGAAAGTGCCTTACTCTCGATACCATCCGGTCCTAGCGGAAGCATCTCACAGCCCGCGCCGGCCATCCTGTAAACCTGCTTGATCTTATTGTATGAAGGTGACTCCAGAGCAAATGATGTCTCTGTCCCGAATATTCCCACAATAAAGCTATACAGATACTCTGCTCCCGAACCGACAACTATCTGCTCCGGATCTGCATGTATGCTGCGGTTACGCGCAAGATACTTGCTGAGTGCATCCCTAAGCTCTATACAGCCCTTGTTCTGCGTCTTCTCCAGAAGAGTCTCTCCATAATCGCTTAGTACACGCCGCATAGTCTTTGCAAGGACCGAAAAAGGAAAATCAGATGACATTTTGCTTTCCAGATGCAGCCCTTCTACAGTCGCAACCTTCGCTGTGGATGCGAAACCATCCTCCTTCCGGAAGATAACATAGTATCCGCTCCGCTCCCTGGACTCGAGATATCCTTCGTCGCACAGAAGCTCGTAGGCGTGCTTTACGGTTATCACGCTCACATTCATTTCCGCAGCAAGCGTCTTTCTCGAAGGCAGCCTGCTGCCGTAAGGATAATCCCCGGAAACTATTCCATTCCGCAGCCGGTCGTATATCCGGATGTATCTCGGCGCAAATTTTTCATTTTCGGATGAAATATTTTTTTGCATATATATTTTTTCTCCGTTTTGCGTATTTTATATATGCAGATTATAATCTATAATCCCACAAAAAGGCAAGGAGGAATCGACAAAAATGCAACAGTTGACGGTCATATCGTGGCCGCCCGCCAGGGTAAACAGCTTGTAACAGCCTTCCACCCTGAATTAAATGATTCTCTCGAGATTCACAGATACTTCTGCAGGATGATCGAAGAATCAACATTAAATCAGCAAGCATCCTAATTTTGTGGAACCTAAAAAACTCATGGTGCAGATATTTTAGCCGGTATCTGTCCCATGAGTTTTTGCCTTTATAATATAACAACATTTTTTCCGTTCTTCTTACCGATATACAGCTTGTTATCCGCTGTCTGGATCCATTTGTCTACGGAGCCCTCCTGCTTCTCTGCAATACCGATAGTCACCGAAACGTCAATCTTCTTATTCTCAAATTCAAAATCCGTATCAACTACGGCTTTTCTCAGCCTTTCCATCATATCCGGAGCGTCCACGCTGCCTTCGATCAGCAGAAGGAACTCTTCACCGCCCCACCTTGAGATGGTACATCCGCTGCATTTCTCCTTCATCAGCTTTGACATTTTCTGAAGGACGTAATCACCGGCATTATGACCGTAGTTATCATTTACCTTCTTAAAATCATCTATATCGATCATTGCAACCGTTCCGGGATCATTCATCGTCATAGCCTTGTTCAGCTTTTCAACCATAAAATGGCGGTTATAAAGGCCTGTAAGTCTGTCGACGTAACTCATTTCCTTCAGCTTCTCTTCTGATTCGATGGTGGTCTTTATCAGCGTTTTTGTATAAAAGATCAGGAACCAGAACACGATGACCGAGTTGCTTATCCAGAATACCGCCGCTGATGTCTTGCTGCCCTCATACACCGGTCCGTTCAAAGACACATAAACTGTAGAGCCCAAATAGCAGATTATGATAATTAAACTGGTAAAGCCCGAGGCAACCCTCTTCGTACCGATCTTATACGCGATATAGTTAGAATAATAAATAATAAGTATCATCGAGAGGCTGTACAGATGGAAACCGTATTGATAACCAAGACAGGCCGTGGCAATACTCATATAAAGAGTTATCCAGAAATACACAAGATTTACATAGAAATACAGCAGCTTTTTGGCGATCAGAACATAGCCGATTATATATACAAATATCGTAGGAATGCTGAAATACACAAGAAACTCTGCTTTGCACATATAGAAGAAAAACATGAGTCCCAGAACCATACCAAGGATAGATGTATTGACCATACTTGTGAATTTAACTACATTCTTCTCATCCATATTCCAATCCCCAGATTACATTACAATCGACGCCTGATCCTGTACTCAAGATTTTTTATCAAAGAAAAACCGAGTATTTGAAACATAAAACACAAAAGATTAGCATTTCAGGTTGTTTCAGGATTGCACGATACCCCGTATGTCATGGTGTGTAAAATTGCTTTTACACACCATGATTATACCATAAAATGATGAATTAGAAAACGGATAAATATATTTTATTATATGCATTAAATTTTGTAATTCCTTTTAATACACTATGCTGATACGTATAAAAAAGGCCGGCCCAGATCTGAGCCGGTCTAATTGAAAGGTATCAAATCTCTTTACAGCGGGAGATCCTTCTTCCTGAAAATCGTGCTTCCGATAGCGAAAGCTGCAGCTGCAATGATAAGCGGAGCTATGCATTTTGCCATCCAGTCATTACTTGAATGAAGCACTGAATTGTAATCGTAGAATGAGCAGATAGTAAGATATTTAAACTTATCAAGTCCCTTTACTCCAAGTGAACCGAACATTGCAAGCATATTTGCAAGTATTGTTACTCCTACAAAGCTGCCGCTGAGTCCGAGTGAATTTTTGGAGCTGTTGAAGATTCCTGAGAACATGAAGCATACAGCCGCCATTGCAAGGTTAACTACAAGTGCTGAAAGGTTGATCTTAAGTATCATTTCTGTTGTAAGGTCTCCGGCTATCGGAAGCATCGGATTTCCGAGCGCTGTTGCCAGAGTGAGCGGCTTAACTGTATTTACAATGATGTGAACAACTGTCTGTATTACGAACATTGCTGTCACTGATGATGCAAGGTATGTAAACTGTGTTAAGGTTACTGCATTTCTTTTAGTCGGTGTTGACAGTACGTAAGCCATCGAGCCTCTGTCCACCTGACTTGCAAGCAGCTTATTTGCTGTGATCAGTACATAGATACCCGGAAGTATCGTTGTCATCATTCCATAAAATATTGTGAAGAGAAGCGGCTGAGTCATATCAAGCGCCGCGAACTGTAAGCAGAGTACTGACATTACTGCTGTAAGTGCACCCCAGAGCACACTGTTGGATTTAACTGACTGTTTAAAAAGTGGTAAACTGAACATTATGCTATCCCTCCTTGTTCGATAACGATCTTATAGTACATTTCAAGTGAATACGGCACGTACCGTACATAACGCATTTCATATCCTGAAAGTCTCTGCACGAGCTCATTCATCTCGTTCGCCGGCACAGTGACCGTAAGATGCTTGTATTTATCATTTGCTCCCTGCACAGCAAGGCTTGTGTGCTCCTTGAAGGCTTTATATTCATCCTCTCTGGCAAATCCGATTCTGTAGAGCTTCGGCAGATCATCCGTATGCATCTCTCTCGAGATCGTATCTATCATCTTTCCGTTATGGATAAATGTTACCTTATCACAGGTATCCTCAAGCTCTTTAAAGATATGGCTCGACATGAAGACTGTTGCGCCTCTATCCTTCTGTTCAAGTATCAGCTCGATAAGAGCATCTCTCATCACCGGATCAAGTCCTGTAGATGGTTCATCCAGAAGAAGTATGTCCGGCTTTGCCATAAATGCTGCTACCAGCGCCATTTTCTGCTTCATGCCCTTACTCATTCTCTTGAGCGGTGCTGAGGTATCTATCTTAAAACGGTCGATCAGCTCTTCCGTGTAAGTCATATCCTTTACTCCGAGGTACTGAGCCTGCAGCTTCAGAAAGCTTGTTCCGCTGCCCACATCAGGGAAATCAATCTCTCCCGGAACATAGCCTGTGACCTTCATGATCTTATCGGAGTTCCTGCGGCAGTTAAGTCCGTTTATCTTGGCATAACCGCTGTCCGGTGAGAGAAAGCCGCACAGGAGGCGCATCGTTGTGGTCTTGCCGCTGCCATTTGTTCCTACAAGGCCGTATATCTCACCTTTTTTTATCGAGAAGTTAAAGTCAAATATTCCCCGTCCTTCTCCGTAATCCTTAGTCAAATGATCTATCTTAATGATCTCATCCATTTACAGCACCTCCTACAGCGAACCTTCTGTTATTTTTATAGAAATGCATGAAGTACTCTTCAAGACTTACCGAATGCTCCTCTATCTGTCTGATACGGCATTTTGCAAGTACCTTGAGGAAGATATTCGTCATCTCATCCGGTACCGAAAGCTCAATCTTCCTTGCCGAACGGCTACCCTTAACGATATCCAGACCGGAATCTGCAAATTCCATATAATCCATGTCGGTTTCAAACTCTATGGTAAATATATTCTTCAGACCGTGCTTAACGTCCGCTGCATTTACAGTAGAGATAAGCTTTCCATCCTTGATGATAGCGATCCTGTCACAAAGTGCCTCGACCTCGCTGAAGATGTGGCTCGACAGAAGTATTGTCTTGCCTCTCTTCTTCTCATCACGTATGAATTCGATAAAGGTTTCCTGCATCACCGGATCAAGTCCGCTGGTCGGTTCATCCAAGAGAAGTATGTCCGGATCACTCATAAATGCTGTTACAACCGCAAGCTTTCTCTTCTCTCCTATGCTCATGCTTTTTACATTCATATCCGGATCAAGCTGAAATTTATCAAGCAGATAGTCAGTACGCTTATCATCCTTAATTCCCTTCATGTCCTGCATCATCCCGATAAACTGTCTGCCGCTTAATCCTTCAGGAAGTGCAACCTCTCCAGGCAGGTATCCGACATTGCAGAGAATCTCGTGATGCTTCTTCGAACAGTCCCTGCCATCTATAGCTGCGCTTCCGCTCTGTGGTCTTGAGAAGCCCATCAGATGCCTCATCGTTGTTGACTTGCCCGCTCCGTTCGGTCCGAGAAAGCCAAGTGTCTCGCCTTCTGCAACCTCAAATGAAACATCGAATATTCCTCTGCCATGACCATAATCCTTTGTAAGCTTATTTACTTCTATCATTCTCATCTTTATGTCCTCCTTATTGCGTGATCATGTATATGGTTTAATCTTTTTTACTGGTGCACGCTGCTCTTTGTGTGAACCGTGTTGTCTCTTGTTCTGTCTGTATTCCCGGTTGTGATGTACTTTTGTTTGTGCACTGCTTTACTTTTTTCGATGGTCATATACTACTTCTCTTTTGTTGCACTTTTGATGCAGTTTTGTTGCAGTAATGTTAAAATGCAGAAAAAAAACGCCGTAATGCATTTTCTTTGCATCACAGTGTTTTTCTATTTTTCAGGAAGGCTTACTATGAATTTAGTGCCTTTATTTACTTCACTTTCTACTTCTATAGTACCGCCGGAAAGCTGCAGCACTCGAAGCGCAAGTGCAAGTCCGAGTCCGTTGCCCTCGGTCGAATGAGAAGTATCAGCCTGATAGAATTTATCATAAATATGCTTTTTTGCTTCCTCACTGATACCGCATCCGGTATCCTCAACCGTTACATAGATTCGCCCCTTATCTGTATATTCCCGGAGAGTAACCGTCCCACCTTTTTCGGTGAATTTAAAAGCATTTGACAGAAGGTTATTCCAGACAAGCGGAAGAAGGTCGCTGTCAGCGGTTATAATCTTTCTCTCATCGCTTATATCCGCTTCAAACTCTATCTCCTTCTCTTCCCAGACTGACTCATACAGGAGTGCCGACTGAACCAGCTGATCGCATAGATCAAATTCTGTCGGATTCGGAACTATAGTCTGTCTCTCGAGTTTGTTCAGCTTTAAAATGTTGGTAATCAGAGTATTCAGACGTTTCGATGCGTCGGTAATGGTTGCTATATACTCCTGCCTGCGTTCCTCTGAAAGTCCGCCCTTCTTAAGTATCTCTGCGGCATTCTGAATCACGGCGATTGGCGTTTTGATCTCATGTGAAACATTTGAGAAAAAATCCACCCTGAGCGTTTCGATGCTTCCCAGTTCCTCGGTCATCTTGTTGAAATCATTTATCATCACATCCAGATAATCAGTATTTCTGTGATCCTTCAGCGGATCGATACGCACCGAAAAATCTCCCTTGGCAACCTTCGCTGTTACTTTCGCAAGCTTAAGCATCGGCTCCTCGTAAGTCTTTCTGACCTGTATCCTCGTATAGTATGTAAGCGCCCCCGCAACCAAACCCCAGTATGCGAGTATTACATGAACCATGATTATGGCCGGAAATTTTGCCTCCACCATACCATAAAAGATTCCGAAATGAATACCCGACATCACGAGGATCGATCCAAAATATACAAAGAACAGTCTCTTAGGGAAACGGCTGTTTTTCACTTCATTTGAAAAATCCGGTCCTTTCATGATAACACCGCCTTATAACCGATACCACGCACAGTCTTGATCTCAAAGCCGTCACACCCGGACAGCTTATCCCTGAGGCGCGTTATATAAACGTCTACCGACCTGAGACTCGCATCGGTTTCCATATCCCAGAACTCATCCATGAGCTGCGCCCTTGAAAATGTTTTCTTCGGATACGAAAGCAGCTTAAACAGAATATTAAATTCTCTTGATGATAACGGCAAAGCTTCTCCATTAACCTCAGCTGTAAAGCCGTCTGCATCAAGCGTAAGATTTCCGACCGTAAGCTTTTTGGATTCTGCTATATTCGCCCGGCGAAGAAGCGCTCTAACACGCATTTCCATCTCAGCAAGTTCCACCGGCTTAACCATATAATCATCAATACCGATACGAAAGCCCTTCTGCTTCGAAGCAAGATCATCCCTTGCAGAAAGGAAAAGTATCGGAATATTACTGTTAAGCTCTCTGACCGTCTTCGCAAACTCATATCCGTCAATCTTCGGCATCATAATATCAGAAATGATAAGATCATAAAGATTGCTGTACATCTCATCATATGCTTCATTTACCGAAAGGCAGCCGGTAGTGCTGAAGCCGCTGTCATTCAGATAGCTGCAAACCAGGCGGTTGAGATCCTTATCATCATCTACCACAAGAATTTTAATCATAAATTACCTACCTCATATATTTATTAAATGCAGAATATTAGATTTTTCCTTCTTTGAACATCTTCATCATCTCATTCGTAAGGCTGAGATCATTCGGCTGGAGCTCGATATCCTCACGTTTTATCCACTCCGCAAACTTCAGCTCGACATCATCCATTTTGATCTCAGTATCTCCATCGACATCTGAGTAGAAGCCTGTAAGGACATCCTGCGCCATGCCCCACGGCTGAGATTTGTAATAGCGGATGTTCTTGACCCTGATGCCGGTTTCTTCCATAACCTCACGGGCAACCGTCTGCTCAAGAGTCTCGCCGATCTCCGTAAAGCCTGCGACCAGCGCATTGTGCGCAAAGCCGATCTTGTATCTTGTTATCAGAAGTTTGTCGCCATTTGTTACGCCGACTATCACTGCAGGATTGATACGCGGATATACAACATTTCCGCACTTTGGGCAGATCAGCGCCCTCTCGTTATGCTTAAATGAAAGCGTCCTGCCGCATCTTCCGCAGAAGCGGTTGTCCGCATACCAGCGCCACAAATGATATGCCGTAAATACGATCAGAATATCCTCGTTGCTGCAGACGCCGCGAAGCTCACGGACTCCCTTGAATGTAAATCCATCATGAGCATATAAGATTTCTGTAGAGTTTTTTGCAGAGCTTCCCGCAGAATTTCCTGCAGAGCCTGCTAATGGATCTTCCGAAGCATTTTCTGCCGTTTCATCTTCATGCTCCGGAACCGGAAGAAAATATTTTGTATCATTCAGAGAGAAGAGATATACAGTTCTCCCCTGCTCCTCGTCACTGCAGCCCTTAGGAAAGATCAGCCTTCCTTCATCCGCAGCTACCAGTATCTTTCCTTCTCTGTTAAATCTTAAGATGTGATCATCCTTCGCAGGACTATAATCCTTAAATGCTATATTAAAAATGCTGCTGCCTATATCCTGAATCATTTTTTGTACCTCTTATTTCTTACCTGCAGTTTCTGTTGCTGCATTTGCTGTATTTCCATCTGATCCGGCAGCTGCATTCACAGTCTCTCCGCTTGCATCAGTCGCTGCATCCGCCGTCTTTTCATTTGCTTCACCGGTTGCTGAATTCATCGCTGTACCGGGCATATTCCTCATCCTCAAAATGATGGTCTGCTGGTGCATCCTCTTGTTTTCTTTTGCATTTTCCTCTGCATTTGCTTTCTTCAGGATTTCCGAGAATCGTTCTGTATTCACGTCATATCCCCAGCCCTCTTCATTTTCGCCTTTATCTGTAATGGTCCTTCTGTCAAATCCAAATGAAGCGACCATGCTTGGATCAGGTGCTTCTACATCATATTTCTCAAGATGCCTCTTAACTACGCTGATCGTATTTATCGACAGATCCTCCGCAGCGTAAAAGCTGTCGCTATGCTTTGCCACTGTGTCACCAAGCTTCCTGATACACACTACAAGGTTCATGATATCATTTGTACGCGCCTTTTTCTCTTTTGAGGTAAAGCTTTTTTCCGGCCTGTCCATATATTCAACCAGCGTGCTTACGCAGTTCCGCAGAACCGTTTCATTCCACTCACTCCATCCGAAACCGTTTTTCTCGGTGATCCTCCACATATAAGCCGCCCCCTTCCAGTCTGCCTCCGGATAGAGCGTCATCAGATATTTTTCAACACATAAAAATGTGTAGCAGAGGCGCCCGGTGATATTTATACTGTCGAAGGACTTTCTGATTGAAAGTATCTCCCTCTCCTTAAGGCTCTTCTCATTTAACAGCCATGCGATCATTTTATCATGTGTCAGTCTGTAATTTACAGAAATGATGGAATTGCCGCCGTCCTTATAGTCTATCACTATATGCTTTCTGAAGCGAAGTCCCGGATAGATATCTTCAATTATTTCCCACTTTGATATAAGCTCGAACGACGCTTTTGCTTCCTTAAGCACCGCCTTTACATAAGCATTTCTTGTTGAAAGCTTCATAGGATAATATGCGAACCGAAGCCCTTTATAGATACAGTTAAGCTCCTCCGTGATATACTGTGCGATGATCTCATGCTCTGTTGGTGCAAGATATCCTTCGCCCTTATGAGTCTTCAGATATTCATCGTGAAAGCTGTCGAAAGGCCCTGTTTTCTTACAGCAGTAATTAACCATTCTGTCCGGCGAAAACCTTATCCGCTTTACCACACAGTAAACCGGATATGCCAGTACCAGAGTCGCAATAACTATAATGTAGAGCGTCATATTAAAATTACTGAGCTTGATAAAAAAGATCGTGATAAGAAAAATGACAGGCACAGCGAAAAGAAATATGACCTGCATGATCAAACGTCCAAGATCACTCCAGCCTGAATGGTCATAAAAATGAAAGACCTTATCAATATAGCTTAAAATTATAATCAAAAGGCTGAACCCGACGATCCACCCGCCTGTTATAAGAAATGCTGTTCCCCATGTCATATAACTTACCCCACACTAACGGTTTTTTATCTATCTTCTCCATCGAATAGCCGGTATCGAAGAGTATACTCCCCTTCGTACCCTCTATCAGATATGTATTTGTATTTGAATATTTAAGCAGTGTAATATTCTCAGACATCCGGCTATTCCTTTTGTTCTTTATAATGAAAAGCCCTCACCATTTATGTAGGTAAGGGGCTTTCCATGCTCATAAAAACCCCTCATGTATCCAGAGGTTTTACTCATATATCTTAGATTCCATTTTCTTCTCAAAGATCTCAACCGGAAGCGGTTTATCAAAATAAAATCCCTGAGCGATAAAACAGTTATTATCTTTAAGTGTATCCAGCTGTTTCTCTGACTCTACGCCTTCGACTACGCATTTAAGTCCCATTTCCTGAGCAAGTGCGATAACGTGTCTGAACATTATGCTGGTTACGCTTGTTTTATTCTCATTATCGAGAGGAAGGAAATCCTTATCAACCTTAAGGACATCCCAAGGGATCTCTCTGATAAGGTTAAGTGAAGAATATCCGATACCGAAGTCATCAACCGCAGTACTTACTCCCTCGCGGCGAAGTCCTGCAACTACTCTCTTGAGATCCTTGAACTGAACATCCGTAGTAGTCTCGGTAAGCTCTATCTCAATATATTTATGCGGTACATCATGTCTGTCGATGATCGTCATGATATGCTCCAGAAGATCCACATCCACAAGATGCTTTCTTGAGAGATTGACAGAAATCTTAACGACATTTCTGCCCTCATCAAGCCATCTTCTTATGTCAGCACACACCCGGTCAAGGATGTAGAAATCCAGATCACAAACCTCCATGCCCTGCTCCAGGATCGGTATGAATTCCATCGGCGGAATTATATGCCCTTCATGGAACCAGCGGCAGAGTGCCTCGGCACCTATTATCTCTTTTCTGACTATATCGACCTTAGGCTGATAAAATGCATGGAACTCTCTATCCTCCAGTGCATTTCTGAATTTTCTCTTGACCCACTTTGCACGTTCATCAAGATTATTTAATGTCTGGTCATAAATAATGGCTGTTCCTTCATTTTTCCTCTTGGCCATGGATGAGCACATAGTGATCTTATCCATAATGTCTCCCGAATTTGCAGCCACAAATTTATTCGGAAGGACGTAGATGCCTGCTGCTGAAGATATCTCAACCCGTCTCTCCCCTTCTGCACCGAAGGTTATCGGAACGCCCTTAAATATCTTAAACATCTCTTCTTTCTTCTCCGGAGGAAAGATACCGATGAATTTATCTCCGCCCAATCGGCAGATTATTCCATCCTCTCCTATAACATTCTTGATCATGTTATAGTAATTCCTGATGACCTCATCACCATTCTTCCTTCCGATCTCCTGATTGATGATTGAGAAGTTACGAAGATCATAATGGAAGGCCATCTTGCCTTCAAGAGTCCTCTTGCCGTCTTCTATCTCCAGATAACGGCTGAACGCTCTGAAATTCGGATAGTTATTTTCATCATAAAATCCCAGCTGTTCTACGACCTTCTGCAAACGTGTAAAGCTTACAAAGCTGAGAACCACCCGGAACAGTACATCAAGCTCTTTCCTCTCGCCAATGCTAAGATTCTCCGCATCCTTCTCACGGTAAAGCGTACCAATGATGATAGCCTGTGTCCTGGTAACGATCCTTATCTGTAAGACAACCTTCTCACCCTTACCGTTATCAAAATCACAGTAATAATTGCCGTTGCCCAGCTTCTCCTGAGTAACGTTCATATAGAATTCCGAAGAACCCTTACTAAGCTTATAATATTCACATATTTCATGGATAAGCGTCACATACTCATCACGATTAAAACCCGAGTAAGAATGTGTGGCGAGTACCAGTCTTTCCAAAAATTCGTTAAATTTACTCATAGCTGCTCCCCTTTTTCTGCCCGAACGGCAGACTTCAAACCATAAGAAACAAAAACCTCAAGAATATTATAGCAAAAAACGTGAAACTTTACACTATAAAAATGACAAAAACATTATTTATAAATATGCATCAAAAAGCGCGGCAGTAAAATATACTGCTGCGCTTATATTTTTTCGGTTATTTTAAGTTTTCCGATGTTCCCGGCTTCTCTTTATGTTTTATATTACTCTTTCAAAGCTTCCGGGATCATATATATTTATCTACAGTTCAACAGTTTTTGGTTCGCTTGTGAACGAATAAAATGTTGCTGTTCCTGACTTAAAATAGAATACTTCTGTATTTCCGTCATCCTCTGAATACATAGCTCTAAGGTTTGGATATGCGTCAAGCATTGATGCTCTTGCTTCTCTTCTGTCATCGAGAGCAAGCTCTCCTGTTATTCTTATCCACTCTCCATCCTTAAATGCACTTATCTCTGCCTTTGGATTAGCGTGAATCTGCTTTGAAACGTTCTTAACCTTTCCTGTCTGGATATAAAGCTTTCCATCGAACAGATTGATGGTTCCAAAAGGTCTTACTCTTGGCTGGTCTCCCTCAACGGTTGCCAGAAAATAACATCCTGCATTCTTTAAGAATTCAACTACTTCTTCCATGATATCCTCCTGATATGAATTATTTCATCTTATTATTTATGTTAGTAGTATAACACGGTTCATCCTAAAAAACACTATTCCTGCGGCGATTATCGCCCTTTAGGACTATACCTAATATTTATAGTTGGTTATCATTTTTTATTACTTTGTATGCGGCTTGTCATGAAGCCTTCCGTTATTTCCGCCCACGCATAGGAGCTCATATACTCGCCGCGGAAGGAATTGATTGCCTGAGCATCACCGTCAAGAAAACGATACATATCGCAGTCCATAAGCTCTGGATTGATACGAAGGGCACCGCCCTGAATACTCAGTATATCGCTAATACCGTACTCATTCAGAGTTTCCTTAAGGCTTCTTATGACTACATCGAGCTGCTTCTGCTTGGATCTGTCATATATGCCTTCTTCCCAGAGAGCCGCGAAGATATTATTTCTTGTAATGCTGCCGCCCTTCTTGTCTATCAGATACGCCAGCAGCTCCTTTGCCTTTGAGCGGCTGAAATATACCATTTTACCATCTACATATACATCGAAATTGCCAAATGTTTCCACAGAGATACGTGAGGTCATCTTCGAAGGATATCCTCCTCCAAACCTTGAGCCCGCGTATTCTATCTCCTTCTTAAGTGCCTCGACGCTGATCGGTTTCAGAAGATAGCCTGTGGCATGCACCGCAAAAGCATCTACCGCATATTTACTGTAGCCAGTAAGGAAGATCACCGCCGTATCTGGACTGAGCTTTTTCAGCTCCGCTGCAAGACGTATTCCCGACATATCCGGCATATCTATATCGAGAAGGGCCACATCCACCTTATTCTCTGCTATATATTTTAGAGCCTCCTTTGCGTTGGTGAATCCACAAGCATCGTCTATCATGGATATCTCCCTGCAAAGTGAAACTGTAAGCTCCATTATGAGTTTTTCATCATCAACACAAACTACTCTCATTTATCCCTCTTAAATGTCATTTTTTTCTGCATCAGTCAGCGGAATGCATATGGTAACAGTGGTTCCTTCGTTAATCTTACTATTTACTTCAAAGGTACCGTTGCAGAGCTCCATAAGACGGTCTCTAACATTCTGCATTCCGATATGGCTTCTGTCGGATTTCTGAACATCCGTCACGTCAAAACCGATACCGTTATCGCTGATCACTATCTCTACATGATCTTCAATCTTCCTTGTGGAAATGTTTACCAGGCCTTTTTCCCTGATCCTCACGCCGTGTCTTATGGCATTTTCCACTATCGGCTGAACCGTCAGCACCGGAATACTGAAATCATTATATTGTATATCATATGTCAGAGTGATATTCGGAAATCTTATCTGCTCAATCTCCGCATATACCTGCGTATGCTCTAATTCCTTGATAAATGGTATCATATCCTTCTGGCCCAGAGAATCAATATTCTGCCTGAGGTATATACCGAATTTGCCTGCTGTATCGAAGGCCTTGTCCGGATCAATTCGACAAAGTGCCTGTATGGTTGACAGCGTATTGTACAAGAAATGCGGCTGTATCTGAGATACCATAATCTGCATTTTCTGTTCTGTGATAAGCGCATCTTCATGTTCACGTTCAAACTGAAGATGCAGCCAGATGTAATAGAAGGTCGTACTGAATACTATGGCAACCGTTAAAAATGATATAAACGGATTTTCCTCCAGATAAATGTCTGCAATTACCGAAGTTACTATGATGACCGAGCTTATCACCGGGATGATGACACCAAACTTGTCATCCTTATCTTTAAACATTATAACAACCCGGCACATAAGAACAACGATCAGAATCGCACTAATAATAAATGAAGTACCTCCAAGCGTTCCTCTTCGGAAGATATTTTCTTCATCAATAGTAAAGCATATATCCGAGAAAAGCGCCGTCAGATGGATTGCTGCATTTATGGCAACAAGTATCATGATCCCTGTCAGCTTCTTTCCGGTATCAAGCAGCTTGATAAACAGCACCAGCATTATCGGTCTGGCCGAATAGCCGTAAATATCCAGCCATAATCTCAGAACTCTGTTGTGCAAAACCTTATCACTGTAATCCGAAGCAACATTCTGGATAACAATACTTAAAGCTACCAGTATAACCGTGATCAGCAGCTTCTTCTGCTCTTTATCAATATATCTGTCAGAAAAGACAGAAAAAAGCATTCCGCCAAGCTGAAGTATCATTGTAACCGTGAGAGCAACCATTATCTGCTCATAATAACTCATAAAAAACTCCGTTCCCATAAAAGCAAAATAGCGCCTTATCGGAATCCCAAAATGATACCGATACGGCACTATCCGCTTTCATCTGCTAATTACAAACCCACAAATGATCCCCTTGCATTCTTGAAATACTCTTGTATTTTACAACCCATTGTCCAACAAATGTCCAACAAATGTCCAACAAATGTCCAACAAATGTCCAACAGATTTAAGATTTTATTCTAAGAAATCTTAAAAAATACAATATTTTTTCATTTCAGCACCGCATTTTACTCTGCTGCTGCACTTATTTCCTTTGCAGCTATATCTTCAGGAGCCTCTTCATATCTTGCAAATTCATATGAGAAGCTTCCGCTTCCTCTCGTCATTGAATATAATCTCGTGTCATATTCATAAAGCTCGAGATATGGTATGTCGGCCATAACCTCGTGGAAACCATTTTCCACAGGATTCATACCCAGAACCCTTGCACGCCTCTTGTTGAGGTCGCCCATGACATCACCGGTATACTGATCCGGAACCACAACCCTAAGAGATGCAACCGGCTCAAGAAGTACAGGAGAAGCCTCCATAAAGCCCTTCTTAAACGCCTGCTCCGTTGCAACCTTGAAGGCAAGCTCCGAAGAATCTACCGTATGATAGCTTCCATCATAGAGAGTAACCTTTACTCCTGTAACCGGATATTTTGCAAGCGGTCCGCATTTTACTGACTCTGAGATTCCCTTCTCTACCGCAGGGAAATAGTTCTTCGGAACTGCGCCGCCTACAACCGTCTGCTCAAAGACATACGGCTGCTCCATATCGCCCGATGGCTCGATGATTATCTTAACATGTCCGTACTGACCGTGTCCACCGGACTGTTTCTTGTATTTATATTCCGTGTCCGCCTTCTTACGGATAGTTTCCTTAAAGGCTATACGCGGTCTCTGGAGCTCTATATCAACCTTATACTTCTCAAGAAGTATACTCTGAACAACCTCCAGATGCTGCGCACTTATGCCGTAAATGAGAGTCTGCGCATTGTCGCTGTCATTTACTATCTTAAGCGTAAGATCCTCCATAAGAAGCTTTGAAAGAGCCTGCGAGATCTTGTCCTCATCCCCCTTCTTCTTAGCCTTATACTGCCGGTAAACATACGGCTTTGAAACCGCAGTTCTGATATAGGTTATCGGATTCTTTCTGGTTGACAGAGAGTCCGTTGTAAGGCTCACAGAAAGCTTTGCAAGAGCTCCGATATCACCTGCATGAAGCTCCTTTACCTCCTCGGCTTTATTGCCGCAAATGGTGTAAAGCTTGCCCAGCTTTTCATCCATATCACGGTGATAATTATATAAAATGTCATCCGGCTTGATAACTCCGGAATTAACCTTGATAAGCGAATACTTTCCGATATACGGATCGGCGATAGTCTTAAAAATGTACGCCGACTTTGCCTTGGCGAAGTTATAGTCCGCCTCAAATACCTCGTTGTTCGACGTATTGATTCCGGCACATTTACATTTGTCCGGGCTAGGGAAATATTTCACGATATCCGCCAGGAGTGTGTACATACCTCTGGCAAGAGTGTTTGAGCCCATCATTACAGGAACAACCGAGCCGTCACATACTCCCACTCTGAGCGCCTGTCTTATCTCATCCTCTGAGAATTCATCACCCTCAAAGAAACGCTCCATATATTCCTCACTGGTCTCTGCAACCGCTTCAAGCAGCGCATCACGGCATATGCCGAGATTCTGATAAGAATAATCCGGCACATCAAATTTATCCACCGTACCCTTATCATTCCAGCGCTTTGCCTTCTGCTGGATAACATTTACATAGCCCACAAACTGTTCATTTTCACGAATCGGAAGATGAAATGGAGCGATCCTCTTACCGTACAACTCCTGAAGATCCTGAACGATCTGTCTGAAGGAAGCCTTGTCGTCATCCATTTCTGTTACGAATACAATTCTCGGAAGCTTTCTCTTCTCGCAAAGCTCCCACGCACTTTTGGTACCGCTCTCGATACCATTTTTACCTGAAACAACTATTACCGCAGCATCTGCGACCGCAACCGCCTCCTCGGTCTCTCCGATAAAATCACGGAAGCCCGGAGTATCAAGGATATTTACCTTATTCTCGCCCCACGGTATTGGTATCAGCGATGTCTTTATCGAGAGCTTTCTCTTGATCTCTTCCTTGTCGTAATCACTGATCGTATTGCCGTTTTCGATACTGCCCATACGCTTGGTCATTCCCGCAAGATAACACATAGCCTCCGCGAGAGACGTCTTGCCCGAGCCCCCATGCCCCAGCAAAACAACATTTCTGATCTTGTCAGTTGTATAAACGTTCATGTAACCACCTCTCCTTCGATCATGCCGCCGCAAAGCTATTATATCGGTTCGCACCCTAAATAATGAATCAATATACTCGCTGCCCCGGCACAGTTCCTGCCAACACTCACGTTACCTGTTTTTTGTTTGTCCCACTCTTATATTTTATTTTAAAATACGCATAAGTGCAATCATTTTTGAGAAACAAATTGGAGAATTTTGAATGACATAATTGTAAAAAACACGGATATTTGCTATACTCGGAGGCGAACGCTAAAATACTACATTTTGGAGAAATAATGGAAAATACATATTCTAAATTTGCGCTGGTTTATGACAGTCTGATGGACAACATTCCATATGACGACTGGACAGAATATCTTATCAGCATATTGAAGAAAAATGATATAAACGACGGGCTCGTGGCCGAGCTTGGCTGCGGAACCGGAAATATCACCGAACGACTTTCTGCCGCCGGCTATGATATGATAGGCATCGATAATTCGCCTGAAATGCTCGATATCGCTCAGGAGAAGAAGGCCGAGGCAAACAGCCAGTCGCTCTATCTCTGCCAGGACATGCGGGAATTCGAGCTTTACGGAACCGTAAAAGCCGTCATTTCACTGTGTGATTCCATCAACTACATCACCGATCCGGATGACCTTCTCACCGTTTTCAAGCTTGTGAATAACTATCTCGATCCGCACGGACTTTTTATCTTTGATTTTAATACTCTGCACTATTACAGAGACGTTGTCGCTGACAGCACGATTGCTGAGGACAGAGAAGATCTCAGTTTTATCTGGGACAACTATTTTGACGAAGAAAGCAGGATAAATGAACTTGCGCTGTCGCTTTTTATCAGGGAAGGATGCATTTCCGATTCAGATGGTAATGCTTCAAACAGCGGTGACGCATCAGATAAAAATGTAGAAGACGACAACTTATTCAGGAAATACAGCGAACTTCATTTGCAGCGTGCCTACACTCTCACTGAGATAAAGGAGCTGATCGAAAAGTCCGGAATGGAATTCGTTGCGGACTTTGAAGCCTTCACGGACGAGCCGTCCACCGAAATGTCCGAGAGGATCTACGTGATCGCACGCGAGAAAGGCAAATAGATCTGCGTGATCGCATGCGAGAAAGGCAAATAGATCTGTGTGATCGCATGCGAGAAAGGCAAACAAGAAAATAAAACAGGAGTTTAATGATCATGAGTACAAATGATAATAAAATAAAAGACTGCATAATTAAAGGTATGGCAATGGGCAATCAGGTGCGTTTCTTTGCCGCCTTCACAAAAGAAATGGCTGAAACTGCCAGAGAGATCCATAAGACCAGCCCGATCTGCACCGCCGCTCTGGGCAGACTTCTGACCGCCGGCGCTATGATGGGTTCGATGTCTAAAAATGAATCCGACGTTCTGACTCTCAGGATTCAGGGAAACGGGCCTGCCAAGGGACTTACAGTAACAGCCGACTCAGCTTCGAATGTTAAAGGCATCATTTATAATCCAATAGTTGACCTTCCTCCAAATCTTGAAGGTCATCTCAACGTTGGCGACGCAATCGGCGACGGCATGCTCCTCGTCATCAAGGACGCAGGCCTCAAGGAGCCTTACGTCGGCCAGGTTCCTCTCGTAACCAGCGAGATTGCCGAAGATCTGACATACTATTTTGCAACCAGCGAGCAGATTCCGACCTCTGTCGGTCTCGGCGTTCTGATGAATTACGACAATACCGTCGATGTCGCAGGCGGCTTCATCATCCAGCTGATGCCATTTGCAAATGATGACTGCATCACCGCTATCGAAAAAGGTCTCGCAAACTTTACCTCTGTTACGGATTTCCTCAGCAAGGCCGTAAGCGAGGCGAATCTTGGCAAAACTGATGCAGACGGCTCAGAAATGCTTGTGAATGCTGATTTTATAGGCAGCGACGAATCAGACAGTATGAAACGCTCTGCAGCAATTCTTGCAAATATGGTCAGCTCTATCCTCGGTGATGATGTTCACGTTGAAGAGATCCGCCCGACAGCCTACAAATGCAACTGCAGCCGCGAGCGAGTTTCCAAAGCTCTGATAAGCCTTGGAAGAAAAGAACTCCAAAGCATGATTGACGACGGAAAGCCGGTCAATATGCACTGCGAGTTCTGCAACACAAGCTATGAATTTTCAATCGATCAGCTGAAGGAGCTGATGGGGTAAAATGTAATCAGCCACAAATAGCACGTTTAATGCTTTTTGTGGCTGATGCTCTCTTATTCCGTAAATAAATCATCCAAAGTTATTTCTTTACCAACATAATTACTATACATATTTTTCTTGATTCCATATGTTGTTATCATCGTCATTTGTATTGTTTTATTTGTTTTTGTTGTCTCTCTAAATACTTCTACCTTATTCTTAAGTTTAATGTCGTATTCTTTTTTGATCTCAAACTGCGCTCCGGAGAATTGTATCTCACAAAGATTTATCACTCTGTCACGCCGGTCAATCAGAAGATCAATCTGTACGCCATCCTCTTCATCATTTCCCTGCTTACTCCATGATGAAATCTCAGTCATTACACCTGCAATTCCTATTTTATTCTTTATCTGCTGGATATGATCTTTACATATCTGCTCAAAAGTCAACCCTTCCCATGACCTCCTTGCCGGATTGTCATTTGAGTTACTCCATAGATGCTCATCCTTGCCATAATTATCCTTTATAAAACGAAAATAGAATAAGCTGTAATAATCTGATAACTGATATATTATATCACGTTTTTTTCGACCAAATATATCATTAATTCTTACAAAGCCAGAATTGATAAGATCTGTGAGCATTTTTGACAGAACGCCATTTGCCGCAACACCTGAAGCCTTTGAAATCTCGTTTCTGGTAAGTCCACTTCTTTTTTTGCTTAAGGCCTCTACAATCCTGATATAGTTATCACTATTTGAAAACAGCGTATTGTATAAATGCTCAAATTCATCCCACAATTCTGATCTTTTTTTAAAAAACAGAGCATCTATATTTTCATTAAGCGATAAACTTCGATCCAAAAGCTTTAAATAATATGGAATTCCGCCCATTATCATATAACATACAGTAATATCATACCTCGACCAGTAAATATCCCTTGACTTAAGATATAACTCGGTATCATGAAGATTAAACGGTTCAAGATACAATCTGCAGGTCTGCCTGTTAAAAAGCCCCCCTTTATTATTATCAAGCTTATCAATCATCCAGGATGTAGCTGAACCACACACTATAAACACCAGATTCTCTCTTGAACTGCCCCATGAATTCCAAAACCACTCAAACGCAGGAAGAAAGCCTGATTTCTGTCTGTCCATCCATGGCATTTCATCAAAGAAAACAACCTGCTTTTTTTCTTTATCTTTGCTTTCAAGGTAATCTCTAAGAAGTGCAAATGCATCAGACCAGTCCTGAGGTACATCATATTTCGTCATTGCCTGCCTGTTCAGTTCAAGCACGAAATTCTTAAGCTGTACCTTCTTTGACTCGCCAAATGCTCCGGTAAACTTAAAGCTAAAATCCCCGCCAAAGTATTCATTTATCAAGAATGTCTTTCCAACTCTACGTCGGCCATAAACAATAATGAGCTGAGCTTCTCTCTCTTCCAATGCCCTGTTTAATCTTCTTATTTCCTTTTCTCGCCCAATCAGATTATTCATTACGCCACCTCCTTGCAACATTTTTTATCTTTATCTCATATTTTATACGCGATAAAGATAAAAAACAAGGATTATTTATCTTTATCTTACTTTTTTAACCGGATATAGATAAAAAATGAGGATCATTTATCTTTATCTCACTTTTTTAGGTGGATAAAGATAGAAAATCCTCATTTTTTAATATTTATTACTGTTCAGGATCAATTTATTGAATATTAAACAACATACCGATTAGCATTGTAACAACGGTAATATTAATCTTGTGAAAGCGAATACTTCAATTCTCTATAAGTTATTTTTTCAACTTCATTATCATCTAGAAAGCTGATGATTGCTTCTTCAAATTCCTGTTCATTGATTTCTTTTTTGGATTCATCCCAAACGCTGTTATAATCGAATACGCTTCCGGCATCAGCATTTTCAACTGTACCGGTCAATTTCCAACTATCACTAACCTCCAGATAACTACCAGCATATTTAGAAGTATCAAGAATATAATAATGTGCTTCAAGAGTGTGCGTATCACTAATTGCTGCATTTTTAATGATCATTCCATCCTTGGCTATTGAAAGAAATGCATGGCGAAAGAATCCTTGTCCACCAGCGCAATCATATAAAATATTTTTGTGAGGGACATATCTTACAGTTCCGGAGTCACCATAGTATCCAAGATTATACACTGAATTGCCATCTGAAGTGAGAATAAACATTCGACAAACATGATTATCTCCATATCCTAAAACCAATTCTGGTATATCATCATTATTTATATATACAAGATCATATTTCAGGTTATCAGCGTTGAATTTTTTCCACGTTTCATAGTTATTTTTTATAAACTCAGTATAAAAATCTAACCAATCAACTTCCTTGCGAGCTTCTGTACGACTATCATTTTCTGTTTTTATATCTTCAGATGACTTACACGCTGTTATACTAAAAACAATTGCAATAACTGTAATAATTATTATCGTGAATCTATATTTATTTGTACCTATATCATTTCCATTAATATTGATATTTTCCATTATAATTCCTCACAATTGATTATTTATTAAGCTTACGAATAAAATGCCTGTTCATCCTCTATTCTAAGGATTCCTATGCGAATAATTATACATCATTTATTTATTCTAATACCATCATTTTGAATATTCCGCGGTCGCAAGACCGCTAATCCGGACGAGCGGTACCGCGAGTCCATGACAATGATACCGCTAATCCGAAACAGCGTACCGGTACTATACAGAGTGCTTTGTTAATAGCTCTCGCATGTTAGTAGTACCAGAATTAATAGTTTCTGAGTTATGTACGATTCGATCCATGATAGCATCAGCTATAACACCACCACCTAGGCGTGGATGCCACTCTGTCTGTTTATACTGAGTACAGAAGATTGTTGGCCATGTATCATATCGTTTTTCAAATATCTCAAGTAGATATTTAACTTCCTTCTCTGAAGGAATATCCAGCAACCATTCATCAATGATTAATACATGGTAGTTGGATAGCTTTGTAACAACACTTGTTATACCTTTACCAGTTTCTATTGCTAGATTGAACATTTCTAGCATATCCGGCATACGGATGTATCTGCTCCTGTGAAGATGTCTACATGCTTCTTTACCCAGAGCACAGGCCAGAAATGTTTTTCCAGATCCAGTGAAACCGTTTATGATTATATTTCGTGCAGTATCAATGTAGTTGCAGGAAGATAGAACGAGAATCTGTTCTTTATCAAGCTTTCTGTTTTCGTAATAAAGTGTATTGATATCTGCATTTGGGTAACGAAGTTTAGCACAATGAAGCAGTCTACGTGCTTTATCAGCATTCTTGCTGTTGTAACATTCGTCAATAGCTAGATCCAGCCTTTTATCAAAGGACATACTGGAGTAGTTTAATATATTTGCTTCCTGGTTATCCAGAGCTAAAACAAGAGCATCCAGATTAAGCTCGCGGAGTTTACGTCTTGATTCTTCACTGATCATCAGACTCACCTCCTCCGTAATAGCTTGCACCACGGACAAAGGCTCCACTTTCTTCCGAAATGGAATGGTTTTCTTTAGTGGCTTCCTTTGCAGCTCGTTCCTTCGCTATAATGTCTTGATTGCTACTAAGTATTGCTTTAAGATACTTATAACGGGGCGATGTAGTATTTCCTAATGCAATCTGGCATGCATCTTCGAATCGGTCATTCGGATAGTTTTTGCTGAGGTTCAGAATGGATAGTGCTGCATTATAGCCCTGTTCTTTTATCTGAACACTTCTGAACACTCTGGCTATCACTTCTTTAGTGTTAGGGCCGATTGTTTCAGCCCATGATAGCATGCGTTCATCATTCATTTCAGGACGATTGAACTCATCCTGCATATCCGAAGGATTCGTATGATACTGATTACTTACATAATCAGGAAATTTAGGATGTGAAGCCACGCGTTGATGATCATAATAAATCTCAACAGTTTGCTCGGTGTATCTCACATCTACATAACGACCACGGTACATATATGGAACGGAATACCAGTTCTTATTAAGTGATATATGGCAGCTTGGATAAACCTTCCTGTTTCTAACTGTAGTGGCTATTTCATAAGGAAGTGAGGGGAGTTTCCTTAAGATACTCCTGTTCTTCTTTTAAGACTTCTGTACGACTATAAGGACGTTTCTGAAAAGGTTGATTATTATAATCATCTAAAGCCTTTTTTACTTCATTCTTTAAAGTCAGGAAGTCATAAAACTTTTTGTTTCGAAGTTTAGCGATGATTGCCGTTGCTATGTTGCCTACAGTTCCTTCTGCTGAAGCTTTCTGCTTTGGCTTACGTACACCTGCGGGCATTATTGCTGTAACATAATGAAGTCCTAAAGATTCATAAGCATCAGTGAGGATTATTTTTCCTTCTTTAGGATGCTTAACAACGCCAGTCTTTAGATTATCGCATACAGTACGGATTGGAACTCCTCCAAAGGATTCATACATACGGATGTGACATCTCATCCATGTATCCATCTTCATATCTAGAGTTGGCTCTACGTATGCAAACCTACTGTATGTTAGACAACCAACAAATAAATATACTTTAGTGATCTCGCCAGTATATTTGTTAATAAGCTTCATAGTAGGTCCACTCCAGTCGACCTCACACTTTACACCAGGCTTATTCTCTAAATGATTAGTGATTTCATTCCTGGTTGTATAGGTGCCATAATCATCACAGAACTTGGAGTATCCTACAGGAAGAGTACCTTCTGTGTGACAGCTGTCACGGTATTCTTCCCACAACAGCTTCAGAGTTACACCTACACGCTTTAGCTCCTTATGTACGTATTCGTAGTCGGGAAGTTCATAGATGTCCTCTGTAAGTATCTTTTCAGGATAGAACATACGATAGATGACATCATCATTCATATCTTTGATGTCCTCTGCATATTGCGAAGCTAATCGGCCGGGTTTGCGGAGCAAAACGGCCGTATTCCGTTTCTGAACAGCCGATATATATCGCGTCATTGTAATCCCCTCCGCTATAATGATGGTAGCCATCCAAGAGATGGTGAATACATCATTTAAGGGAGGATAATGTATGCAGCTGGATTACAAGGACATCATTATCAAACACTATGCGCTATCCATGTCGGGTAGCGAAATTGCTCGTCAGACAGGGGCTAGCAAGTCTGGCGTAAATGACTTCTTAAGAGCATTTAAGAAGTGTGAGGCGCTTCAGTATCCACTACCATCGGGAATCACGAACTACGGGATTGCCATGAAGGTGTATGGATCTGTACCGGGAGCAGGTGGTCGAAATGAGGATATCGAGCTTCCGGATTATGAAGAAGCTGCTAAACTTATGGCGACCAGAAAGAACATGACGCTTATGTTCCTTTGGAACCGCTATAAGAAAAAATGCGAAGAGGAAGGAACCCGTTTTTATCAGTACAGCCAGTATTGTGAGCTCTACAACAAGTGGTGTGAAGAGAATTATGAGACTGCACATTTTGATGCCGTAATAGCTCAAAAGATGGAGGTGGACTTCGCGGGCCAGACCTTTTCCATGACGGATCCTCTCACGGGAGAAATCCTGACGATCGTGGTATTTGTGGCGGTTCTGCCCTACTCTCAGTACATTTATGCAGAAGGAATGCTCTCCACAAAGGAACCGCAGTGGATTGCTGTCAATAATCACGCCCTTGATTACTTTGGCGGTGTTCCGGCCTTAGTAGTCTGTGATAATTGTAAACAGGCTGTCGTCGTTAATCAGGACTGGATTGAACCGGAGCTGAATAAGGATTATGCCGACTGGGCTGACCATTACGGCACGGTCATTCTTCCGGCAAAAGTCCGCAAACCGAAGTTCAAAAGTTCCGTGGAAAACGCAGTAGGCGTCCTTGAAAAAGGACTTTTCCACAAGCTTGAAGAGCGCCAGTATTTTTCGCTGGAACAGTTCAATAAGGATCTCTGGAAGGAACTGGAGGCTCTCAATAAGGAGCCCTTCAAGAAGAAGGAACACAATAGATACTACTATTGGGAAGAAGAGAAACTTGAATTGATGCCGCTTCCCTCCATGCATTACGAGTACATGGAGAGAAAAACGGCAAAGGTATCAAGCGACTTCCACGTACGCTTTGACAATGCTTATTATAGTGTAGATAAAGCGTTTTTGCACAAGAAAGTATCTATCAAAGCCTCGGCAACAGTTGTCCGTATCTATTCTCTTGCTGGAGAGTTCCTCTGCGAATGGCCAAGAGCAACTCGTAAGGGTCAGTGGTCAACCAATCCTGAACACTTGCCGGATAACTACAAAGGTTTTACTCAGTGGAATGGTCCATACTTCATTCAAAAAGCGCAGCTTGTCGGCAGGAATACAGAGACCGTCATTCGTACAATCCTCAAATCCAGGCCTTATGAGGTCCAGACTTATCGTATGTGCCTTGGCATTCTGAACTTCACAAAGAAATACAGTAACAAGGCGCTTGAAGAGTGCTGTAAGCAGGCAATCGCTCTGAATAAACAGAAATACACCTTCATCAAGAATACAATCTCCGTAGTTGCTGATGATCTTGGAGAAGCAGGATACCGTCATTCTGCACCATCCAGGGAAAAGCCTGCACGTGGTGGGTATGTGATGCCTCCTGAAGCCTCCAGCATTGATACTCTCTTATCCCGCAGCAAAGCTCTTGCGAATCAGATGCGAGAGGAGGTGGAAGGCTGATGCTTACAGGAACCGCTCTCATGAATGAGCTTGTAGATGAGTTGAATGAGCTCAAGCTTTCTATAATGGCTGCAACGCTGTATGATCTGTATCATAAGCCGGGATTCCTGGAAATGGACCGACTTACTCTGATTGCGAATCTGATCGGACCACAGTTTCAGGAAAAGGTCAGTACAACTCTGAAGAACCGATTGACGGCCGCACATCTGAAAGGTTCTCCAGAGGAGTTGGCAGCCTGCGTCGATTCTGAGAAACGAGAGTATCTGCCCTCTGGAATAACAGAAGTGCTTTCTACCCTGGATTTCATTGAGAGAGGATACAACCTGTGTATTCTTGGTGAATCTGATGCAGGTAAGTCCTATCTGGCTAAAGCAATCGGTATTAAAGCCTGCAACCGGTACAACGTTGGCTACTTCCACAGCGAAGAGCTTCTTGAAAGCATGGTGGCGCTTAAAGAGCAGGATTATGATAAGTATGCTCGCAGAATGAAGAAGTATCTCAAATGGGAACTGATCATTCTGGATGACTTCCTGCTTCATACGATCACAGACGAGCGTGAGATCAAGATCCTTTTTGAATTGCTTGAAAAGCGGAATGAACGGCAAAAGAGCACTATTGTGTGCTCCCAGCGTGATCCGGACAGCTGGAAGGCAATGATTCTCAACGATGAAGTGTCCGCTAATTCCATTATGAAGCGCGCCACAAAGCACTATACGATCAAGATCAATATCCGATAATTTCGGATGTGATCACTAAAAACGGGCGGCCGTTTTTACCGGAAAGCGGCCGTTCTAAAACGGAATGACGACCGCTGAGCGCCGTAAACTGCAAATAGTAATCCATGTCTCTATATTCAAAATCCATAAATACTACCATATTGGGCTTCAACGCGATATTCACAGATTCCTCGTTATACTCTAATGTTATAAATTTTACTAACTCATTTGGAATTACATATTCTAATATTGGCAGAGCTTCTTTAGATTTATTTCCTATCAATACTATTTTTCGTTTCATTATATCTCTTAATAATATATAGTTTTAATGTTATACAGATTTAAATACATATTATTTCATATATAACATTAACTATTACTATTTAATAAAGCCATTGCAGCCAACGTATAACCATCTACTATTTCCCCTGAATTAATTGCCTTCCATATTTGCTGAGGGCTTAATATTTCTAAACATAAAATTTCCTCATATCCACTCTTAATCTGAGGTTGATTAATTTCACAAATAAAAGTATCCGCTTCAATCCCCTGTGAACCACTGTCTGGAGCAATTTTCCCAATTCTACGTAATTTTAAAATATCGGTCACTCCCAACTCCTCTTGTAATTCTTTTATAGCATTTTTTTCAGCTGACACACTATGTTCTCCAAACCCACGAGGGAATGCAAGTACTTCTTTTCTTAGAGCATGTCGAAACTGTCGAAGCAACACATAACTTCCTTGATATATAGGTATAATAACAACTGAACCAACTGGATTTCTAGGGAGAAGTCTTTCATATGCAAAGTTTCTACCACCAATTCCATTTCTAACTAAATCTACAACCATATAATGATATTCACTTTTATACACAACTCCAAGTTTTTTTTTCGTCATACGATAATACTCATCAATTTCATTCTCATCAATAATAATATCTAAGAGTCCCTTTTTAAAATATTGCGGCATAAGGTTTATTAACTCAAGATATGTTTTCCATTCAATAGATAAATGATACTTATCACTCATAAAATATTATCTCACTCCTCTTTATTGTAACTTTCAACCTCATCAACATCATGTGCGTTTTTTTCAATCATATTTCCTTCTCTAAACCCTATATACATACGCCAAATATTACCAAAACTATCTATAACTAAATAGCACAGTTTAGACAAAGCATCCGAAAGAGATAAAAAGCCATGTATAGCTTTTGATATAACCACAGATATTATTTCTGTCAAAAATAAAACCACGATTGTACTTAAGGGTTTAATAATTACTGACGACAAATGACTGTTTTCCTCTAAATAATCCTGAATGTATTGCATTAAAAATTCTAAAGCAATAACAATTAACATACAAACAAAAACAGCAAGAAATGTTCTTTTAATTCCTAACCATATTTTTTTTCTATACAAATTACATTCTTTTTTATAATTTTTCTCATACCTCAAAACATTATTATCAAATGAATTCAAGGTATTATTTTTTGTTTCTCTACTTTTCTTAAATTGTGTATATCTGATTATTCGTACTGCCTTGTAAAGTTTCGGAAACCCTCGGGATGGAGTATATTCATCAAAATGATCAATTTCTTTTTGAAGGTATTTATGCTCAGGTATTCCTGTTTTCCAATCTTCTTTTAATCGTCTCAAAAAATCCTCTTGAAATGTTGGAGCACTTTCCTTTTCAATTAATTCCTTATAATTATAACGCTTTGATGTATTCCGAATACTTATTTCATTTACATAATTATAACATAAATTAAGAATTGCCTCAGCATACATATATTTATCTATAGCATATAAATGCTGATCTAACGAATATTCTTTTAGTTTAAGTATATATTCAGAACGACTACCTTTTTTGCCCTCTTTACTAATAGCATCTTTTGCCATTTTTAGTATTTGTATAGCATTCTCCCAAAGATCATTTTCACTTAGTCTATCAAAACGAAATACCATATTCAAAACATCATCCAAACACACACTCTTATACTCTTCAATTTTTCTTGGAGAAATATATATTTCATGCATAATACTAAGCTGTAAAACCAATTTAAGAAACCAATAAATATTAATTATCTCTTTCCTTAAGTCAGATTTATTTCGTTGAGACTCTTTTACCTCTCCAGTGATAGAGTCAACTTCTTGAAATAATTCAATAAGTTTTATATCTGAATATTTTCCCTCCTTATACGCATATATTTCTGATAGGTCAGAATATAATAAACTTTTTTTAATAAGCTCAATTAGATTTCTTTGTGTCGATTTTAAAGGCCACCCAGAATATACAAACCTTCTTCCACTCTCCAACGAATCAATTAGATACCCTGCTATCGTTCTATATTTTCCAAACATAGAAATACGTATCATACCCATTTCAAACAACGCTAATAAACTTTTATAATAATCTTTTTCAAATCTTTTTTTCTTTTTTCCCTCTTCATCATTTACTTTTCTATGTCTATAGGTATAATAGTCTTCTTCATCATCTAAAAGACTAAAAAAAGCTCGAGAATCACAAATTTGATTCAATGTTAATACAACAATATTTCCATTATCAACTATTTCATGATACAGTGCTTTCTGGCCTATTAAAATCTCTTCATCTGTTTTTCTAACAGAATCTAATTCGAATAAATAAACATACTTATTCATTATATCCCCTCATACTCATCGCCCTACATTATATTACTGTAATCAATGATTACTATAAATAATCAACTTATCTTTTTCATTCAGATTAACGTCTATATCTTCTTGTGCTCCCTCAAACAATTCTATTTTTCCAGCCGGATGAGCTACGCCTATTAAAATTGCCCTGTTATCATCGGGTGACAAATAATACATAGATCTTATTAAATCAGATGCTGTGCATCTCTCTGGTATATTTTCAAGGAAACCTACAACAGGTTTAACATATATCTCTTTACTTAAATAGCTATCTACATTTTCTTCATCATATGTAAGAATATCTGTATAAAACTCATACAATTCGATCTTCTCACTTATTTGAGTTACCATTTTACTTATATACCTATTACTGATAACAATATTATCAATGTTATAATTATGAACAACATCGTAGTTTTTTGGATTAAGAATTTCAACAATTACATCGATTCTATCTGTATCATAATAAGGATCCCTTTTTACCCTTTCATATATAATGTCTTGAACATAAATTAAATTTGTTAATGCATACGAATCAATATCGTGCTGTGGAACTAAATCATCTGAAAGAACTAGTATACTTGTATCTTCAATATTTTCATCAATAAATCCATTTATTGATGATTTGATTATATCTGTATCATAAATATCTGCTTCAACCACCTTATTTACATATGTATAATTTTTGTAATAATTCTGTTTTTCCAAATTTGCCTTATCGTCTATAACCATCAAATTTAGTATTTCATTTCCGTCATTTCTATTCCATTCTGCTCTAAATGCCTCAAAACCATCCATAATATTATTTATTTTACTATTATGTCCTAATATAATAATATTTCTTTTTTCTAACCAATAGTCTTTATTAAATTTCAAATCAACTTTTTTATGCTTAAATACTGCATTTTTATTAAAATCGTCAAATGCATCACACATATAAAATAGTTTTTTTCCTGTTTTTGTATTTAATTGCGATAATGGAATTACGTTATTATTTTCATTAAGTATTTTATTTATTTCTGCGGTTTCTTCTAATTCCGTATCCGCTTTTGAATCAATACAATAGAATTCAGCCCCTTTATTTGAAAACAATTCACTATAAACTTGATTAAGCTCAGGAAAAATACAAAACTGTGATAATATTTGTCCTAAAACATGATTAACGGGAATTGGTACAATATTACATTTCCCAATTTTCTCTTTATGTTCAATAATCCGATCAACAATGCTTTTCGTCCAAGCATCTTCTACTTCGACTATAATACGTTGATTGTCATAAGAATAATCAGAAGAAGTGATTTCTGAAACCTGAACTAACGTTTTAATAGTATTAGCATTTCCTTTTGGGCTTTGTTTTTTTTCTATAGCATCATATTTACACATATAATTTGTGTCATCCTCCCCAAGTATTATAACAGTCTTGGCTGTAGCTATAGATATATCTTCTAGTTGCTTAGTTGAAAATGTATTACCTTCTCTAACAATAATATTTAGTTTGTTTTTTATTCCTTCTTCCTGAAGTGTAGTATATATTCTTTCATTAATTTCTGATTTAACTCGTTCTGAATCATCATTCACTAAAACCACTATAGTTTCTTTCGTCTCCAAAAAAAGCATATCATTAACAATTTCGGATGCTCTACTATTCCAGTTTAGAATAACTGTATGATTTGAAATAACAATTTTACGAGAATCTGAATTTGCGTTTTCGATAAAACTCGATATATAATTTGTTACATATCCAATAATTGCACCAGTAAAGCTTATACTTCCGATTATAATTACGATTAAGCATATAATTACTAGTACAACATTTGCTGTCCCAACATCTGAAACTACATTTTCAATCATACCAGCATCTAATATCATGCCAAGTGTATAATATATAGTATTCCAAAAGCCAATATCTCCAACACTTTTTCTCATCAACAAATTAATAATAAGACTACTAAATAATAAAATAATAACATTTAATCCTATTATAGTTAATAAAATAGCACCTCTTGGATTTTTTATAATAAATAAACTTATTTTTTCTTTTATTCTTTTCACTAATATCCCCCTCGTACTTTTTTACTCTACCAACAAGTTATCACAACCAAAAAAAGAATATTTACCTATATGTGGAATATGTTTTGATACCATAATTGGTCTTTTTGCCTTATGCTCAAAAACATCTATTCCAATATAGTTATCTTCTTCTCCAAATGATATATCAATAAGGTTTTTACAATTGTAAAAACAGTATTCGCTCAATTCTTCCAAACTATTCGGAAGATGTATTCTTTCAATTTTTGAGTATTCAAATGCATTAATTCCTATTTTCTTGACTCCTTCCGGAACATATACATATTGTGAATTTCCACAATATGCAATGACCTCAGAATCAAAAATTATTAACGGGTTTATTTTTTCGCCACATACATTTACTTTATAGTAATAATACAGCCTTCCTAAAACAGTCTTTGATGAACTATACTCTACTTCATTAACTAATAAAGATAATCCAATTTTATGAAAACTAATTCTTACTCCATCACTAAATATAATACTCACATATTTAGCACTATTATTTGTTTCTACATTAATCTCAATATTATGAATATCATCAAGAGTATATGGTGTAAATACTCCATTGATTACAATCCTTTTAAATTTACTGATCAATATTTTATATTCAGATACAGATTTTTCCGAAAAACTATATAATCCTTTTAAATCCGCCTTATCAAAAACACTTTCTATTCTGTTTATATTTTCTTTAATACTATTCATCTAAATTTTCCTCAACAATAACAACAGAGCAGCCGCAGCTGCTCCATCATCAGGTCCGTCGTATTCTCCAATTGCGGTCTCCCCAAAGATGCCAACTCCAGAATAAATAGTACCATTTCCATACGACCCAATCTGGTGTTTGCCCCAGCCTACGCCTTCATAAACTGCTCCATTTTTATAACTTCCTATTATACTACTAAATATACCAGTGCCATCGTAAATATCACCGTTCTTATAGCTACCAATAGTAGATTTACCCCAGCCTATTCCGGAGTATATATATCCACCTCCGCATTCTCCAACGATTGTCTTAGATAACCACCCAGTACCTTTATATATACTAGTCAATTTCTACTCCTAAACATTAATAAGATATCATTTCATCTAAAATGCACTCCAAAAAATCATTAAAGCTTTCAAATTGATTTAGAATTTCACCAGAGTGATCCATTTCAATAAACTTGTTAGATCCATTTATTATAAACCAGCTAAGATTTGTAGAACCTATCATAACATAGCTAGCCATATTTGAATTAGTTCGTATCATATCTGTATTATATTCAATACTCAAATAATTATCCTTATCATATCCAAGGCCGCATATATAACACCCATTAAACTCAATTCCATTAGTCTCTAACAAGAATTCCTTATATTCATAAGGTAAATCGCAATTATATGATTTATTAAAACTATCAAATAGTGAAAACAATAAAGCCTTATCAATTGCAGGTTCAAGAGTTAATTCATATTTTGATATTAATTTTGTTAATTCATTTAGCTTATCTTTCCACATTCTTTAACCCCCGCATATAAATTGGATTTATAAAAAAAGGCCATTTAATCTTTTTGCATTGTCTCTCTTTCATATTATGACAGAATGAGTTTTGGTATAAAGTGACGACCATATGGCTTTTTACATCAATTAAAACCAAATTGTCAAAATCATTATTGCCACTATCATCTAATGGTTTAATATGATGAACTTGACATCCCTTGGGAACAAAACCATCAGCCATCATTTCTATATTCATTTTACTCATTCCACAATCCAACAATTCTTTTTCATGAACTTCAGATAATAACTTAATGAATTTTTTTCTAATTATTGAATTAAATTCATTTCTTAACTTAAGCATTTCTGACTTTTCTCTTTTAATGTAAGATAACTGTTTTACATTAACACCATTTAATATTTCTCCATTATATTGAAATGATTCATCTTTTGTATTACTCATTTGATTAGTGTTTAAAGTGTTGTTAGTATTTCTATATCTATCATTCTCAATAATAGCTTTTCTAATACGAGCAGCCTTTGCTATTTTTAATGATAACTTGTTGACTAATCTGCTTCCTCCATTAATTATCGTTTCCATTTCTGAAAGTAAACTTTCTATTGAAATTTCATGAGGGCCTATCAATCCTATTGAATTTCCGTACTCTTCAGAAAGTTTATTCAGTTCAACAGTACATGTTTTTATACATGCTATTAATGACTCGCTTAATTTATTTAATTCATCAACCGTATCTTCAGAACAATTCCATACGCTCATATTCTAATCTTCTGCCCATACATCATTTTCTTGACGTTGTTCATCTAACTCTTCTTGCATTTCATTAGCAATACTCCTAGCAGTATCACAAGCATCTGAATACTTTACTTGGCATTCATTTATTTTACTTGTAATTTGAGAAACAGCGGGATCCTCATCTCCAAGCGCGGACGCACAAACAGTAGCTAAAGACTGCATTTCAGATGATGCGTTGTAAACATTTGAAGCAAAAGTGTGAAGAGCACTTATCATATCTTCATATTTTTTTTCATCTATTCTTGCCATAATCTCACCTTCCTACCTTGTTTTACCTTTAACTTTGCTATATCTATCATTGTCAATAATTTTGGATCTGATTAAAGCAGCTTTTGTTAATTTTAAGACTAACTTTTTTACAGGTCTGCTTCCCTCTTCTTCAATTGCTTCAACATCCTCAATCAATTGCTCTATACTTGCGGCGTGCGGTCCCAATCCATCTTTATTGCTGTCAAAAGCACTTTTCAAATTCGTAGTCTCTGTGTGAATTTGAGTAGAGAGTTCCTCCAATCGAGAAGCCGCATTAGTCATTGCAGCAACACCTTCAGCATCTGTTTTCCAAGCCATATCATTACGTATAATCCAATTATCAGTTGATGATTGGATTTTTTCCTTTCTCCCAGTTTCTTCTGGGTTATTCAATCTCTATCTGATATATTTATCAAGGCGCTGTGGATCTGTACCTATACGCATACAGCTTTGACTGATTGGAGGTGACTCAGACCACAGCTTTTCGTCTATTACTGTTAATCAGTTTGTTAACGCTCTGACGTTTCTATTTACGTGATTACACAGCCGGATTCTCTGTGGAAGACAGCAGCGCCAAATCTTATATTTATGGAGGTACCACTATGTCCCAGTACTTTGTTGGAATAGACATTTCAAAGTACAAACACGACTGTTGTATAATCAATGCAGCAGATCAGAGTATCGTTGCTAAGTTTACCATCCAGAATGATAAGGATGGTTTCAACGAATTACTCACTTCTCTCCAGTCCCTATCAACTCCTGATGACATAAAAATAGGGTTTGAATCTACAGCCCATTATGCCCTCAATCTTGAACTCTTCCTTGAGAAAGCCCACCACAGCTTTATGGAAGTTAATCCAGTTCTCATCAGCGAGTACAAGAAGTCTACTTCTTTGAGGCGGACAAAGACGGATTCTGTTGACTGTGAATCCATTGCCCGTTGGTTAATGACCGTAGAGTACAAACCCCATTCAAAAGGATTTTATCACGCTTACTCACTAAAGTCATTAACTCGTTTAAGAGATCGTCTCATTCGTCAGCGTTCTTTCTATCTTGTTAAGATTACCAATGTTCTGGATCACACCTTCCCGGAGTTTAAACCATTCTTCCAAGAACGTTTCAGCAAGACAGCTTTATATCTTCTTGAAAACTATGGATTCGCAGAAAAGATGGCTCGTATGAACTCCGCTTCGTATGATAATCTCAGGCGTATTTCTCGTGGTAAATTTACGCCTCAGAAATTCATAGAACTTAAATACCTTGCTTCAAATACAGTCGGAGTAAATAACTCCATCTTCGATACGGAACTGAATTGTCTTATGACCCTTTATAAGGAAGCAGCCAAACAAGTTTCTATCCTTGAAGCTCAAATAACAGAGCTTATCGAAGAAGTGCATCCGCACTATATGTCAATCCCCGGCATAGGTCCCATATCCGCCGCAATGATTTATGCTGAATACGGTGATATATCTAACTTCTCATCACCGGCACAAATGCTAGCATTTGCCGGTCTGGAACCCGGAATTAGCGAGTCCGGAACTGAGTCCCATAAGGGACGTATGGTAAAGCGAGGATCATCACAACTGCGATACACGCTCATGAACTGTGCTATGCCACTTATCCGTTTTGATGTTACCTTTGCAACCTACCATGCAAAGAAGCGTTCTGAGGGAAAGCCTCTCAGGGTGGCCATATCACATGTCACGAAGAAATTAGTCAGGGTCATTTTTGCATTGGAGAGGCAGAACACTGACTTTGTATCTACCTCACTTCGCTGACATAAATAACTATTTCTACTGCACCATCTGAAATACGGTGTATTCAGATGGTTTATTTGTCATGCACTTTTTTACTGAATCAAAAAATCTTCAAAAAGTACTTGACTGTTTATAGTTTGTCACCTCCTATACTTGTTAAATATTTGTAGCTTCTCCACTATCATCTATTACCCAACCATCCCAAGAAACATTATCATGTATATATGGTCTAAGAGAGTATTGATCTAATAGATTACTATATTGACATATATGCTCTGGTAGTTTTGAAGCAATTTTTGTTCCAAAAAGCTGTAACGAATCATCGACTGACATCTGAAAAGCTATTCGATGTCTGAATACATCTTGTCCAACTTTTGTGCTTCTTAAATCAGTCAAATTATTAAGGCACATAATAAAATGATATCCAAATCTACTACCTTGTTTTAGGATATATTTAAAATCTTCTGTTGCATTATATGAATAATCTTCCTGTTCTGAACTTATAGTTTCTTTATTATCATTATCTGGTATTTCTTCAGATGATTCTTCCTGAGCTACATTATCATCTTCATGTTTATAATTATTAAAGTATTCCTGTTTAAATTCTTCCATCAATCTATCGGTTTCTCTAGTAATCTCTTCAACATCCTTTCCTTCGTCCAGCATTTGTTCCTCTAATTCTTCAATGTTATATTTTTCTTCAAACGCTTGACGAAAATCCTGTGTTTCCTCAAATTTACTAAAATCTTCATCTGTAGATAATTCATGTCCTGAATAGTCAATTTTCTTAGTAGTTGAAGTGTTAAAATCAATAAATTCAAAATCACCACATATCTGTTCCATACCTAATAACACTATGATTTTATTACCATGTTGTTTTTCTTGTATGCACTTTTTTAATGCCTTGATTTCGTGACATATATCAGATAATCCTTCTGAAATGTCATATTCTGAAAATAAAGTATCTCTATATGTTTTAAAAATCCTATTTTTACTATATGCCCAAACCGAAACGTTCCCTCCTTGGATTTCAAATGAACGTGTTGCAGAATAAATAATCGATGCAGCGCACGTATACTCACTGACATTTGACACCAATATAATATTCTCTCTAGACTCATTAGATATGTTTGCAAATAACACATTTTCCATTCGTCTGGGACTTCCAAAAGATATCAGGATATCATCTTCAGAAACATCATCTCTATGCAGTTCTCGGTAATTGTTGATATTTTCTTTTTGAATATCAGCATTAAATGCCTTATAACTGTTACCATCTACGATCACAGCATTTTTTTCAACATATGAAGATGTATTTTTACCAGTAAAATCATCTAACTTAATAGCATGAAGCTTCTTTGATATATCATTAATCAACTTACGCTGTGGCTCATAAGCTTTTTCAGCATCTCCTTTAAAATACATAACACTTACTCGCTCAAGCACTAGCTCATTCTCTTCTTTATGATATTTACGCAAAGCCATATGAACTGGTAATGTTGACATCATAAAATTGTTTTGTTCTGTTTTGAGAAATCTAGGTAACTCAAGAGTTTCAACAATTTCATCGGTATTATTATGCATTGCAATTCTTGTTTGTATCTGTTCTTTAGCTGTAGCAGTCAAACCTCTTATACCATTCATAAATGACTGACTTGAAAAAATAAACTTTATACCAAGTGCTCTTCCTTTTGCCAATAAATTTTGTAGTTTAAGCTTATAAGCCTCATCTTGTTCCAAAACTTGCGACATAATTGAAAATTCATCTAATATGACAAAAATAACAGGCATATAAACATCCGAAGGGACATCTTCCACTTTTTTAATATCCCTATGTTTCATAAAATATCTTTGTCTATTTAACATTTCATCAGTCAACTTGTCCACCAAATCAAAAACTAACTCTCTTGATTCATCAAGAAGAATATATTTCACATGTGGCGGTAAAGGATTAATATACTGTGAAAACTCAGCCATTTTAAAATCTGCAAGCCAAAGTTCAACATCATCTGGATGATAATTTCTTAATATTCCAGTTATAATTGTATGTAATAATGTTGACTTTCCAGATCCAGATGCACCCATTAAGTATGCCGCAAAGCTCTCCGCTTCAAATGAAACTTCACTCACATTCCCTTCAGAGTCTACTCCATAAGGCAAAACTATTCTTTTTCTAGTTTTATCATCCCTCTCCTTATAGCCCCATTCTTCTAATGGATATAATTTAATATATTCATTGACAATACTATTTGTAGAATCATCATCTAGACGAATTTCATCGACATACGCTTCAGGAATCGGATGATTTTTATAATCATATTCGTACCATCTAAAACCTAGAACTAATTCATCTCCTCTATCAATGGTTGAACTACGACCTTGAGGCATATTAATATTGTAATAGTATTCAGATAGTTTATTTCCATTTTTTTCATTGGATTTGTTATTATCATCATACCCCAAATTATTAACAAGAATCACAGACACTCCATATCTTTGGTGATTATATATTATCCTCTGTATATAACTTTTTGATGTAGCATCAAAAGACTCAGGATATCCCACAAGACATACTACTCTTCTAGCTATTTTATCCTTTTCATCTTTAACACTTTCGTTATATTCTTTTACCGATTCATAATCTTGAAGCTTCTCATCTATATCAGGGAAAGAAGCAACAATTTGTCTAAGCTGATCAGCGACCTCCTCGTCATTTACTGGAATCTTATTAATCACTGCACTATCTTCAAGCGGTCTTAATACCTTAAGCTGTGAATTATTAAAATGAACAGCATCAATAAAACTAATTTTGAATTTTCTATTTCCTGGTTGTGTTCTCTTTATTAAATTAAGCAATAAATTTGATATTCCTTTAAAACATCTATTTTCTTTTGATGTAGCTGTAGCAATATTAAGCAATATCTCTTCAGAACTATCGTACTCAATAGGCAAAAGCACACTTTGACTTTTTTCATCAAAATACTTTCCTAATCTAAGCTTTGCAGACTTAACTGCTTCTTCGCCAAGAATAATCAATGGTTGAGCGACTGCACCAATTGATACAGTTTTATCTTTCCATTCATATGCACGAGAACCTTGCAAACCTTCGTCAGTATACATTACTTCACTTTGATTTAAATGTACCCTTTGAAGCAAAGTACCAAATTCAGCAAACTCAGCACTTCGTACATATAATTCACACTCATGTTCCAACTGCTTTTTTGTTTTTTCAACTTGTTCTTTGAGTTTTTCAAGAGCATCATTCTTTCCACTAAGAAGTAATGCTTTTTTTTCTTCAAATTCCTTTTGTTTTTCTTCTAAGTAGATCTCATTGCAGCGTGTATGAACATATAATCTATATGCATATGGATCATTAGGATTTTGTGTATCAATGCGTGCAGCATCATGTCTAAGGCTATTAAAATCCAATTCTAAAGCCTTAAGTGAGAGAATATTCTTACTTGTTATATTCTTTTCTGCTAACTGTCGAAAGTATTCAACACGCGCATAATACGGACCAATATCTTTTAACTGCTTATCTAAATTATCAATCCTTGCTTGTCTAACAACATCATCCTCTTGTTTAAATTCAGATAAATGACGTTCAGCAGCTTTATATCTCTCATTAATATCATATAGGTGCTTTTGAATTGCACTATATCTTTCCATTATTTGGGACATAAACTCAACTCCTCTACTTCGGTATGAACATTTATTTCTTTTCATCCGGACTTAAAGCAAGGACAGCTTCTCTAACTTTATCCGGATCAATTGGCGGAAAAGATTTAAATGGCGAAAATGGTGGTATCTCTCCAGTAGACTCTATATGGAATCTTTGTCTATATAAGTAATACCCATATCCATATACATCATTTCTTCTCACAATAAGTTGATCTTTATCATAGCCATTAAAAGTAATAAATTCTTGTTCTTGCTGTTCAGCAAAATATGTTTCGCCCATAGAATACAATATCTGAATAGAAGCCCATATTGCCATTCCTTCATACACTAAATCCTGTGCGATTTTGTCCCTTTCAGGATTGTCTTGCTTGTACAAAGTCATCATCTGCTGTTGATTCCAATTAATATATTGCCATATATGTGTCATCTCATGAGCAATAATATTAAGAGCAACTAGTTTCGGGCATCCATTTTCAATAAATATTGTGTATTCTCCACTTTTATACTCTGCATAGCCTATAACTCTCGCAGCATATTGCTTAGACGGTTTGTATACAGAATTTGCATGTTTTGCTAATTTCTGAGCATCAGCAGTATGGATTCCAATTGCGACTGGATAGACGATTTCGAATATATTTTCCATCATCATTTCAGTATGAACATAAATCTCCCTAAATTCTTTCACATCTTTAATTGATGTAGTTGAACAATCATTACACCTAATTCTTCCATCTGCAAGAACATCATAACTCACACCGCTTAAAGGTTTACCGCAAAAATCGCAATAGTTTTCCGCGTCGAAATTCAAAACATTATCCTCAAAGCGTTTTCTTCGTCTTGCTTTTGTTAGATTATTATCACCTAAACCTCTTGCACTTAAGTAAGTTTTTACTCTTTCAATATTCAATCGCTTATCTATTTCTTCATATCCAAGATTTAGATAGCATTCTTGCTGGTATCTTGATGGAGGAATTGGCATAGCAATTTCTAATTCGTTTGGAAGCTCATCTGAATGTCTAATAAACTCATCAGCTTCATTTACTTTTAGCTTTTCACTATCATCAATTATTACATCAATCTCACTTTCATCTTTTAACGCCTCTGAATCACCTGATTCAAACTTTAGCCATTCCTCGCTCTTCTTTTCATCTTCACCTTCATATAGATTAAAATCTTCTGACAACTCTCCTTCGGAATATGTCATTTTGTCAGGATCTGGTTTATCCTCATCATCAAGTTCACCAGGTTTTTTTTCTGGTTTTGGCGGTTTTTCCTCTAAATCTACTGGCTTATCATGAACATTTTCTTCGTGTGAAACCACTTGTGGTTCCTCAGTGGAATCCTTATATGTATCTTTAGCACTTTTGCCAAATCCAAAGAATTTCTTTAATCGACGAGTTAGTTTAGTAGAAAAGCTTTCTTTAAATTTTAGATCCTCTTCATCAACAACAATTTTATCAAGAACAGGATCCTTCATTGGAGGTTCTTTTATTTTGTCAAAATGCCAATCTAGATAGTCAACTAATATTTCAAATATCCTAATAAGGCTATTATCTATTGACTCTAAAACACCTAAATCAATTTCACTATCTTCAACAATATAAATTGCATTTTCATCAACATCGCCATTTAATTCATAACCCATTTTACTAAGCATACCATTCTGATCATCAGGCTTTTCAGATAATACAGCTATGTATGCCCACGCCTCAGGATATAATGTTCTAAACATTTCACTCAATAACAATGAAAATGTAAATCTAACATCCTTATCTGTGTCAGGTAATGATAATTTTAATATTGTTTTGTTTTTATACTTTCTATGATAGTTATCAATGCATGGATCATTAGACAAATCTATAATCTTCGCTGTACGAAGATTATTATTATCTTCCAATTCTATAAAGCCTGTAGAAGATACTTCAAAATCCCATTTTTCATATGTGACTTCTAGATCATCCAAAGAATGAGCAGAAATAACCCCTTTATTATTATTAAATTGATAATTTCTAAGTTGTTTGTAATACAACCGATCATTATAAGTATCAGATGCTCTTCTTAAAATACAACCTAACTCTGGAGTACATTTACTTACCTTATACGCTTTACCATTATGCACTACCATTTGATTTGGCATAACTAATTGCGTTATGTGACCAAACAATTTAGCATCAATATACTCAGATCCAGCTTCCTCATCTTCTACAATAAAATATGCATTTTTAATTGTTGATGCAAAAAACTTTTTATATGTATCTTTTGTAATGAAATATTCTCGCTTTCTCTCTGGAAGTAAATCATCACCTGGTAATTGACGATTTCTTACAGTTATAATCGTATCATTAACATATGTATATTTGCCTATCAACTCAATAAGCTTAGCATAAACATCATCTGTTTTTATTCCAAGCAATTCAAATTCATTTTCAACAACTCTTTCATCGATTGCACCTTCTGCCATCATAATAATGAGTTTAAGTACAGTATTTCTTTCTGTCTTTGCATAAGACGTGCCTAATGTAGGAATAGCTTTTGCATCAGTCATAAATAACTGCCAGTTATACCTCATATAATCTCTTAACAAATAGTTTTCAGATATAACATTAACAAAAGACTGACTTATACCTCTTGTGAGATAAAGTCTTAAAGTTTCAAACAAATTGCAAAATTCATCCTCAGCAATTACAAATCCTTCATCAACAGCTTCTCCGCCCCATAAATTAGTTTTATACGAAAGCTTATCTTCTATACTGTGTTGTTGATTTATCAAATTAGAATACTTAGTTATTTGTGGATAATACTGTCCAGCTATCCACTTTATATCTTGAACAGGAGCTTTTTCAGTACTATACCAATCAACATGTTTTACTTGATTTTTTAAAGCAACTGCTGCAAGTTCAACTCCATCGCCAAGATATCTTGTTTCTTTATTAAACATCTTTTGCCGTTTATAATCACCATTTGCATTCCAAGCCATAGCCGTATAAACTGACCTTGGAATAGCAGGAGCAACTACAGTAGTAATGTCTGATTTAAACACATGCGAAATAACGTCTACAAGCCCATCAACATTTCTATCCAAAACACACAATGTAGCTCTGTCTTTTCTAAATATATACTCACATAATATATTTAAGCCAATCTGTCCCGTCGTAATCATACGAGAAGGTTCGATTAACAAAATAAATCCAACGTTATCAAAAAACTCTCTGTTTGCCTTTATAATATCAACATCATAGATTTTAGGAAATGAAAGCACACCTATCTCACAATCGCCGGTGTATCTCTCAAGTTTTTCAACTCTCCATAGTTTTTTTGTTTTACCATATAAGTAGAGCATGTCATTTAACCAAGTAACTATATCATCACTTGTATTATCTCTACCTGTGATTACTAAACATTTTTTATCAAAAATGCTTGTGGAAACAATTGGAAGAAGTAAATAATCTGTTAAATCTTTATAAAATGGGTTTAATATTACAACATTCTTTTTTCGCATCAATGCGGTAGTAGCATCAATCAAATCCGTATCAAATGAGCCACTTTGTTCATCTAAGTGTAAAAAATAATCGCCAACTTCTCTTTCAATAAAATCTCCTTCTTTACTCATCTTTTCTAATTTAACAGTTGAACCCTCTTTGCCAAGGTATTCATTTCCAGTGTGAGATACAAGGAGTGAAGATGGAAATAACTCTTCATACACTCTTCTAAGCTTATAATATGCCCCTCTTTTATGTGATGATATATCTTCACCTTGAACTTTTCGTTCATACTCAGGTTGCGTATATCCTGCTATATAATTATAAAACTCTGTAATAATAATCATTGCAGCAAACGGGAACACTCTCATATACCACTCTGAATCAGTACCTACAATCCAATCAATACATAAAATAATTGCGGATATTGCCGTAGCAACCCAAGCTAGAATGTTCATAAGACTTCTCATATTTTTAAATGATTGTTTAAGAAACCACTTATTTACAGAATCATTATAAAAATAACAAAAGTCACTTGTAGCTGACATAATACTATTGTTTGCCCAAATTGCTTTTACTATTGGGCAAAATATAATTTTGAATATCAAAAATACACCAAGAATTATTAAATTCCAAACGATGACCATCCCATCGAAAAAGTCATTTAACGTACTAATAATGAATCCATCAAACTTTGAGTATGCAAATATAACTGTAACTAAAACTACAATCGGAGATAAAATGGTTACTAAAATCTGACGTCCGCGCATATCTTTTTTGATGTTAATGCAACGAATCAATAATTCCGCAAAAAGAACAATTATCAAAACGATAGCAATTTTTTTGATGTTATCGGACATTATCATAAACCTCCTCTCTCTCTATTTGTAATCTAGTCACAAAACTAAAAGGCGACTTAACTATAAATCCTGAATCATTTAACGGAATACTTTTATAAGTACTATCTGTTGAAATCGAATATAATCTATTAAAGTCAATCTCCGAATGGTCAACAGCAAACTCTCTTTCATCAATCGCTTCCATATCAACAGATAGCCTAAGGGCAGAGCTCCAAAGTGCTAATCTATTTCTAAATTCTTCAATAAAGCTAACATGGGTCTTCTTTATACTTGTAGCCTTTACTGCGTCTTCCTTCTTTTTTTCGACTATACGCAAATAAGATGCCCCATGAATATGTGAAGCGATATCGCCTAAAAAAGCTGTATAAAGTCTTGCATTTTTACTCATCTCACCGCTCATTAAGCCAAAATAATCTTTAAATTCTTTGACATGCTGTTTAAGTTTTCTTCTTTGCAAAAAAATCGTCAAAAAACCTGCAACTAATAAAAACATCGCAGCACTAAACAAATATATAATTGTTTCATTTTGAGAACTATCCTGCCAAAATGCTGGCACCAAACAAGCTAACATTGTGCCAACGCTTAACACAGCCGCAAAAGTTATTTGTCTCTGCGACATTCGCTCTGAAATATCTTCTTTAACTTGCTTATCCGCTTCCTTCATTTCTTCCTCATATGTTAAAACACCCTTAGGAAGCTCCTTTTGATCCTTGAGTATCTTTTCATAAGTATCATGAATACTATTTTTCAAGTCCTCTTCAGCAAATTTATCTATAATGCGTACATCGTTTTCACTATATTCACATCTGTCACGGAAGCTTAATGCAGCAAATTCAAGTTCTCTATCTGCACTTTTTATTATTTCATTAGCTCTTAAATATGTTTCAACTGTATATGCATCCCATCTTCGTTCTTCGTCAGTCGTAATTCCACCTACATAATTAATATCAAAGTTCACCCACTTTGATGAAGACGATGCGGTCTTGACCTTATGAAAATTAACCGGAACATCTAATCTATACTCTGGAATAGCATCAACATCTGCTATACGTCCATCATCTGGAGTGATACTTCTAATTAGTTTTCTCTTTGCCATATTTAATTTTTGAGCAGTACTTTGAAAAACCTCAGTTAGGGCATCATTATCAATCTTAACATTAAGATTATAAAGCTTATGTGGTTGTAAAACATTAGAATCAATAGAGTTTGTAGCCATAGTTAACAATGATACCCAAAATCTTATGGCATCTCTTTCCTCATACATCATCCCTCTTTTTTCTATATCATAGACAAGGAACTTACAGCTATGAGGATAGAGATTGCGTTCCCTAAAATCCGAGCTTTCCGATTCACTATGATCCTCCCACGCCTGCTTAATTACTTCAGCATCATTTCTATAAGTTACATCTCTTGTACGCACTAAAATTATTTCAGAAGGCATAATGCCATTCATTTTGTGTTCAGCATTCCATTTGTTATATTCTGCACATTTTGCATCATATGCATCTTTATCCATAATATATTTTGTAAACGGAATAACTGCTAATGGCTCATCTCCTGTTCTCTTGGGATACTCTTCAGGTTCAAATTCTGGAGACGGCATAGGAGCTCCAGCAAGTAAATGAGTCAATCTGATCAAATCAATCTCATTGCTCTCTCCTAAACTATAGTTTTTTCCTTTATTGTTATCATCTGACTTATCGCCTATTCTATCCAGCTTACCATAATCAAACGGATTTACGTTGTCTTCCATCCCTTCATCAGGTTCATCGTACATAGCAATTACAGCTCGCCATTCTCTATTATTACTTATTAAGTCATACAATTCTGGCAAAGCAGTTTCAATGTTTGTTCCCGATTTAATCCATTGACATAATCCAATTGGGTTAGATTCAACAACATTTCTCAAAGCTGGATAATGTTCCTGCATATTATCTGAAGTTTTTTTTGCTGATATTAGGACAGTATACATATACCCACCCGCCTTAATTCTATAATTCTACCTTACTTAACTTATTAGTAATATTTTCAATAAGCTTTGCTTCATTTCTTAAACCAAGATCATCAAGCTCACCTTGTATTGCTCCTGAAATGTAAATAAATAATGAATCGTGAAGAATATCTCTTACTGGAAAATCTTTCTTTTCTCTGGTAACATTTTTCAAGAATAAACTGTATTGCTGACCTAAAAGTTCTCCATATTCAGCCGCATATTCTTTTTCTGAACAGAATCTATGAATATAATTTTTTATTACTTCAAACATTCCGCTTAGCATTATTTTAACACTTCTTTCATAGTACATTTCGGCAGGAACAGACGCTTTCATAATTATAGGAAGCTCAAATATACTTCTTTTATCTCCAGAATTTTTTTCTAATGACTCAAGTATAATATCGATTTTTTTATCCATTCCAGTTTCAATAACGAGTTCTTCCTTTTTAACACTATTAAGAACCTCTAATAGTTTCCCCCTGATTTCATTGTTTGATTTACCCAATCCAAACTCTACAATCTCAAAATGACGGATACAATCGAATAAATAACTATCATGCAGTTCTTTTTTATCATACAAATCTATATCCGTTTGTTTTTTAGCTTGTCCTAAAACAGCAGTAACCAAAGCTGGATATATAGTAAAGGAGTCTAGAATTTCATATATGTGATCGCATGGCGTACCATTTGAAACAATTAAAGCATCTTCAAATTGAACTGTTTCAAAAGCCAATTTTTGCTGAACTTCCTCATTCCCGGATGTTCTAAACTTATTTTGATCTAAATAATAAACATTTTGTCCTTGAGATTCTGTTCTTAGTTTAATATACTGATCAATAACCCCCCAGAAGAAAGCTGCGTAGATTCTCTTCTCCTGCATTTCCTGGCTCTTTTCATCTAAATCAGGCAATTTATCTATAACATGCCACCATTTATCAATATGTGGAGTTATCACCTTACTCTTTGCTGTTGCAGGATTTATCTGGTTAATCAACTCATAATAAGCCTTGTAATAATCTCCATCCGGACTACTATAAGTTTCTTCTGTTCTAGCGGGTGCAAATTTACTCAACTCATTTGCCCTAATATCATAAACGGCCTGATAGAATAAAATCATATTTCTATCTATAGAAGCATCTGCCTCACCACCCCTATCTTTTAAGTATTTAGAAACAAACTGTCTTCTGCCTGGAAAATCAGCTTTTACCGGATCAGACAAATATGGACTATATGCACATGATGGTATTATTCTTGGTTCCTTTCCAATAGGTGATTCAATAAATGGTTTTGCAAGCATACCCATTCCATCAATCAATCTACTAGCATAAAGTTGTTGACCATCAGTATCAAAGAATTCCTTTGGATCAACAAAGGACGCTTCTTTTTCCATTGCAGTAATAATATCCATATCTACAACTGATTTGTACTGGCTCATAACTTCATCTTCAAAATAACCAACAATTGAGGAATTAAATGTATCCATAAAGTAGCTTTCTTCATCAGGTTTCTGATCAGAAAGAGCAAATACCTTCATGCTGCTAAATATTTTTTTATTTAACTCTGCAGGAGTATCTAAACCGGAATTCAGATTTACTACCTCTTTTCCAAGTCCCTCAAGACATTTTTTATCAGCACATACATATCTAAGCGCTTCGCCTGGCTTATAATCATATTTTTCAGTTAATTTTGTAATTTGAATATCTAATCCACTTATTGTTTTATCTAATACATTATAAAAACCATGGAATGCTTTTAATATGGCTTCAATATATGATGCCCCCGCCTTATATACCTCAGCCTGTACATACGCCTCCCAATATTCATCAATATGAGCTTTATATGTATTAAACTGTCCTTTAAGTGCTGATTGTGCATCATTTATATCTGATCTATGTAATAATTTCTCAAATACACTATCAGAATTCAAATGATGAGCATCATAGTATCCTTCCTGACTTGACATAGTGGTTCCGTCACTATTTTTTCCGCCAGTTTCAAACTTAAATGCATTCTTTTCAAAGTTTCTCCAATAATCATTTGCATTATCGACAACTTGTCTTTGCTCAACTTCAAGACTTCTTAATGAATTTAACAAATTATATAAGAAATATCTTACTGCATTAGGGTGGGCAAATGACTCGCTCTTTCTTTCCACATGTAGCCAATATTCCATTCTAAACGGATCATCAGTGTTTGTATAGTCCTTAGTATCTTTAAATAAACTGTACACAATATTTCTAACTAAAGTTTCTGTATCTTTGTATGTTGCATTTTGGTATGTTAATATTGCGTCATACCAAGCTTGGAATGATGACGCAATAGGATTATCCATAACATCACCCGCCTTCAAGTTAAGATCATTTATAACCTCACTTTGATATTCTTTTTGCTGATCAATTCTTTTATTTATATATGCTTGTAACTCCTCAACATACTTTTGCCAATTACTTCCTTTTTCACCATATCCATTTTCATCATGTTGCATAACAGCTTCTCTTACAGCTGTTGCAAAATTTTTTCTTTCTTGAACACCACCATCAATAACTTGAATATAATGATTTCCTCTATCAATTTTCTGAGCGCTACCACCGCCTCTTCTAGCACGAGCATTATTCTCCATTTCGTCCATGTATTGTTTATCAACTGATAACCATTCACTAGAAATGCTGTCTTTTGTCCAACATAATGCTAAATACTTTTTTACATCTTCCGTAGGATATCTTAAAATTGCAGAACCAGCACCTGCGTATCTATTTCTTCCTCCTGCAAATACAATTTCCCTTATCACATTATCTTCCGAAGAATTACTTCTTTTACTTGTTGGAGCAATTGCCATACCATAGATACAATGAGCAGCATGTTCTTTATAATCTGCAAAGCTCTTTAATTTCTGACCGTTAATATTTTGTGCATCAAAAAGGAAACAAAAATCCATTGGTCTACCAGTATATTCTTCTGGTTGTTTTGAACCTGCACGAGGTGCATAAAAATGTAAATCATACTGTTCCGGTAAAGAACCATCATCTTTCATCATAAAAGCATCTATTTCTCTAACTGCAGCGTAAGCATTACTGCGAAGGTTATTTCTTTCGCTTTGAGTTTTTATAACCCCATCAAAAACTTCTGGTAGCAGAAAAAAACCTCTTATAATAGCTGAACCTTGCTGCAACTTTGTAGACATGAAATTTCGGATATATAATGAAACTGGAAGGACAAGTCCCGAACCTGTTCCACCGCATAGTGAACCAGTTATAATTACTCTTGGCGCCTGCACAGTTTTTTGACCATTCAACTCATAAAGGCTTTCTATCGCCTCATCTAAAGGTGTCATTCTTCCTTGCTTGATAGTTGTGTTTAAAGCAAGTCTGGAAATGGCTCTAACTTGTCCTGCTCCTTCAGTAAGTGCTTTGCTATTTAAAATTCTATTTACTGGAAACCAACTATCTCTCGAATACTCATCTGCATCAAGATATTCTCCCACCGTCATTCTGCTGGATGTTTGAACTGTTCTTATCTGAGGAGTACGTTCCTCGATAGTTTTTAATTCATTAACATCAGTATCAAATACAACAAAACCTATATTCTTTCTCTGCTCTTCAGTAGCTAATTCATATACTCTTTGAACTATTCCAGAACCAGTTCCTCCAATTCCTACTAACAATGTTGGTGCGCTCATGGTAACATCCTCCTTTTATCTAAATACAAAGCTTCCAAGCTTTTTATTATTATTCTTTGTGTCAATTGATGTAATTTGGAATCCTGAATAATTAAAATTCTGCTTTTTTATATCTTTTAAATCAGAAATTTTTGCTCCATTAATCAAAATACTTTTCACATCTATATTTCCATTTTTAATCCTAAACGTATTCTTAGAAGTAGCTCTAATAGTCAAATTAGGGAAATAACATTCATAACCAGGATTTCTACATTGAACTATCGCTACCTCATCAACATATGGCAATAATACAGTCAATAGTTTTTTCTTTATTTTTCTCTTGCCAGAAACCTTTGTTTTATACATATTATGTGGATTTAAGCCTTTTGTTTTTACTCTTTTTTTCTTAATATATCCAAATAGAACAAACAACAATATTGTAAGAGCTATTAGTTTAGGAGCCATCAATATCAACCATTTATGTCGCGATAACTTCTCAATAGTAATAGGAATAATTGTTTTACCACTATATTCTCTCTCACCCTCTTGTCCAACAGCTGAGGCCTCTATATCAACCTTACCATGACTTGTTTTCAAAGGATTATCTTTATAGTACTTTGGCTGAATAATAAATGATCCTAATTCTTCTCCTCTTTTACAGTCTAGTTCGATCTTTGATTTTGTAGATACATCAATAGATAAACTATTCCATAACGTTTCACTTATTATTGCTTTTTCTCCCGACTCCTTATTCTTGATATATGCAAAAACAACGATACTGTCTTCTTTTTCTAAATCATCTAGCGTATATCTGATAGGTTGATTCTTTGCTTCAAGCAACAAATCATCACCTTGATATTCTAGAATTAATAATTCCATTCTTGTAGCACCAAATGCATATTGATTATCTATTTGATAATCAGCTGAGATTATAATTGTAAGATTTCCAATTGGAACCTTTGTAATAGTTCCATCTTGTGACCTTGGTATCAAAGTCCAAGTAGATACCTCACTGCCTTTGTTAATATCCCAACACAATCCTGATTTGTCATCTATTATTATTTTTGTCTGGTTCCATTCACTATCAGATAATGGCTTACCAGTACTTTCATCTGATACCTTTAAAATAAAAGAAATTTTTTCATCGGCGATTTCATCTGCATTAAATGCCCCTTTTTCTTTTGATACATCAAGCAATAAATTTTTGGGTTTTGGTAAAACATTATATTTTTTTTCACTTGTTAATGTTATTTCATCAGGTAAATATGCCTCTGCATTAAGGATAACTTCCCCTTCAACCAGTGAAACCTTTCCTTTTGTACCATCTACTAATTGATTTGATCCATTATTTTCTACACCCAAAGAAAACATCGCTCCCGCTAACAAATCAGATGTAACAATTTTTCCATTCATTGGATCTATAAAATTCATTTCGATTTCATAATCACCTGCATATAATTCTTCTTCCTGTGTAACAGGTGATCCATTCAAAAGCAAATCACAGTTTACTTTAACCCCTGGGCTATAATAATATTGAACATTTTGCGCTCCTGAAATATCCACTACAAACTTTCCACTTTCAAAAGGACTGCTTTCTGCTTCATATGTAGCTACAACCCCTTTCAAAGAAGTATCGATAATAGCATCCGGATAGTTTTCCGGCTTTACATCACTGTATTTAACATTTTTTACCTCACTCGGTTTTATTTCCTTCCCGTTATGCTTTAATCCATTTATAGATACATTATCTCCTTGAGCAAAAACCATTATTTTTTCTATTGGAATATCAATATCTAAAGTTGAAACATTTCCTGATATACTTATTCGTTTTTCTGGCACAACCATATGTGTAAAAATTTGATTTGCCATTTTCATAACTTTATCCAACACATCGTGTCCATCTTCAGCTTTGTCAGCATAAAAGCCCTTATTATTCCCATTTAAATTAGCCGCTCCCTCACCTATGGCTAGATATATAACTTTAATCCCCTTTTCATTGCATTCATCTATTTTATTGTAAACCGTATCAACGGATGTAGCCCCATCATCAAAAGCCCCATCTGTTATTATTACTAACCATTTCTCTTTATTTGTTGAAGTGTCCATTAAATTTTGAGCTGCAGCATTTACAGTAGTAAAAGGCGTATCTGAATACCTTGCATTCATATTATGAATCATAGAAACTCTATCAGCATCAGTACCTTTTAACATCAACCCTAATCCGCCCTCAAGGCTCATAGGAAACACATTCATAATATCTGAACTACCCATCATAGCTGCAAACACTTCCACAGCGTACTTTGCTTGACTCCATCTAAGTATATACTCACCGTTATCCTTAACCATACTTCCTGAATCATCATATACAACATTTATAATTCTCCCTATTTCACCTTCGGAAGCATAAAGTTTATTTTGTTGCACATTAACAACCGTTGTTAACATACATAATATTAATATTATACTAACTATTCTTTTTTTCATTTTTCTTACCCCCACCTAATATCTGATGATTAATGTACATATATAAAAAAGCTATCATTAACGACAATGATAGCTAAACATAAAATTGCAACTGGCTATCATATTACTTCATGTAATTTAGACCCTATAGCTTTGCGTTACACAGTTTCCCATGTTTTGCCATATTCAAATTATTTACCCCAACGTATACTCCTAGTAAACATATTACTATTTGCGACATAAACCCACGCCATTATTATACATCATTCCCTTCTATAACGCAATTATTTTCGCTTATAGTATATATTTATATTGTATTATTATGTATCTCAATTTCTTGGTCTTTAATTCAATTCATCTTTTGAGCCCTTAATTTATTCCACATTATAATGCCACTCTACTCTATAAAATAATTAGGTGTTTACGGAAATCCACAAACCGATAAATACAACATATTTTATCGTATACAAGTCTATCAGATATTTTAACCTAAAACGAGTTGCTATATAAGTATTAAACCACAAATAAAATAAACTTTAGCAGATATTATATAAAACACCCTATCCTGTTTGAAAAGAATTATCATATATTTATATTACCCCCATCCCCTTTAATACCCTCAACGTCTCCTCAGCGCTTCTATGAACAATACCTGTTCCACCCATTTTTTCCCATTCTTCAATGTTGACCTCCAGGTCATCAATCAGGATGCAATCTTTACCGGAACAATAATCAGGCTTATGCTCACGATAAACAATATTAATGACTATATCTCCAGAGAAAAGTCTCCGGATCCAATTGATTTTATCCTCTCCAGCTGTCAATATTCCACGTTTAGGTTTTGGAATTCCGGTAAGAATCTCACATTTATCAGCGTATTTTTCATAAATAGTGTCAAACATTTCTTTTGCACCAGGCATAATTTCGAGTTTATCATAATAATGATCAATCTCACGTACTTTAGCCCACATAGGCTCGTCCATTCCCGGCTTCCATTCCTTTTTCTAAGGAATCGGCTGCATATTGCAAAGTTCAACTACACCCCTGTCAAAATCAGCCAATACTCCATCCATATCAAAATAGATTTTTTTAGGTATCATATTTTTCCTCCCCATATCGCCCTATGCGAATAATTATACATCATTTATTTATTCTAATACCATCATTTTTATTATATTAAAATCTTTCTGCCGAAGAGATTGGCAGTCTTGTAGATTATTACAGTGCTTTGGTTAATTTAAGAAGACTTTCCAAAAAAAAAGAAAAGCAGTGCTGATGCTTCCGCTAAAAGCGTAAAAAGCAATAACACCGCTTCTCATGATAATCTTAAACAATGTGCTTGTCAGGAATAATACCTACAGCTCACAAGAGTCGACCTCTGCTGCCTCTTTTTCTTTGAGTTTTTTATCTCTCTCAACCTTTGAAAAGATGCATCCGCAGTAGTCCTGCCTGTAGAGAGAATATTCGCTGCTAAGCTCGATTGAATGCTTGTAGCCGTTCTTTTTCTTGAAATCGCTGAAGAGAAATTCCGGAATCCTGCCTGCACCATTTTCCCCGGACAGACCATCCTTGTCCCCCTGTGCCGCAAATCCGCTCACATCATCCGATTCATCCTGCGCAGCAAATCCGCTCACATCATCCGATCCACCCTGTGCCGCAAGTCCTGTCACACTGCCACACTGACCACATATTTCCTCTCTCATCTCCCTCTCAAGCGATGTTCCGATCTCGTTGATCCAGTCAGATCTCTTGTACGGACTTATTGAGAGAGTCGTTGTGAAGAAGTCAAAGCCGTGCATAAGCGCATATTCGGCTGTCTTTTTAAGTCTCAGCTTATAGCAGTCGTAGCATCTTTCATTTCCTTCAGGAAGGTTCTCTCTGCCCTTCGCCATTTTGAAGAATTCCTCCGGACCGTAGCCGCCATCTGCGACCTTCACATCACGGGCAAAATCCGCCTCGCCGGTAAATCTTACCAGCTCATCCAGCCTTTTTTTATATTCTGCTTCATCGTCAATATTTGGATTATAGAAGAAAACAGTCACGTCAAAATGCTCTGCTACCACTGATAAAACATGCGAACTGCAGGGTGCGCAGCAGGCATGCAGCAGCAGAGTCGGCTTAGTATTTTTGTCTGTTTTTACATTTGTCAAATTTTCTATTTGTTCAAGAAATTTTTGGTAATAATTCATCTATCATACCCTTTTTTTAGATATTTTTTAGTAATTTTACTTAAATATTTAGTTTGCTTATCCAATAAAATTACCATTTTTTATGTACTTTTTACAGTTGACTTTGTTGATATTTTACAATATACTTTACTTGTGTGATGTATTTATAAGATGCATTGTAAAGGGAGGTCTTGGATAATGACTGTCGAACAGGCTATTAAAAAATATAAGATGGAACCCGTTAATGTCTATACTGCCAAGGTTAAAGCTAAAGAGCTTAACGTTGAGGAAGTTTTATATATGAATGTCCAGAAGAACAAATATGCATATATAATTAGAGACGGAGCACGCGGAACATACTTATATAAAGATGAGAAGAGTATTTATACCAAGCTTTTCAAGGGACTTCAGATGATAAAGCTTGATACCTGATTATGAGGTGATTACAAACTTAGTTTATTAAAACCGGACAATTAATGTCCGGTTTTTTTGTTAATTAAGCTTTGTCTCCTCTTTAGATGACTCTACTTCCTTCTTATAATTTTTCACAGCAAATTTAGACTTCAGATAAACCTTCATATGCTCAAGACAGTTCTCGTCAAGATCAAGTACTACAAGCTTATCATATCCATTTCCGGTAGAATTAACATATACCGCATAGTATTCAACGTCCTTTACCTGCTCGGTAAAATCCAGAACCTCAAGCTTCTCTCTTCTGTCGAGGTCATTTTTAACTCTCTCATCAAATGTACTGTTAAGGAGCTTGATATCCTTAAGGTTGATAGTCATTACTTCTTTTCTGGTCTTTGCAGCAGCGATCTTGGAAATCTGAATATCACCATTTGTAAGTGTATATTCATACTCAAGATTCATCCAGTCCATGGTCTTCATGAAGAAAACCACCGCGATCACAAATACTATGAATGCAAGCATAGTGATCGCCATCATTACCGCAAATGAAGCCGCTATGATAAACATTGCAATTCCAAGCTTTACCTTGGTCTTTGGTTCCGGTTTTCCGTACACAAGTCGCTCATTATATCTGTCCATTTCCTATGTCTCCTTGTTCTTTTATATCTTTACCGCAAATAAAATGCAGCTTTCAATACATATCATTCCGGCTGATTCTTTACTTTTCACATAACCGCATTATGCCGGTCCGTACAAAAATCATGCCACAATTTTCTCCGGTTGCGAGCTTTACACTTTCTCAAGCAACGCCGCTGCCTGGCAGCTTATTCCGAGTCCTTCCCCGGTAAAGCCCAGTCCTTCTTCCGTAGTAGCCTTAATATTTACTCTTCCGCTGTCTATCTCCAGAGCTTCTGAGATGATCCTTATCATTTCCGGAATATGAGGCGCCATCTTCGGTCTCTGTGCGATGATGGTTGCATCCACATTCCCTACCTTATAGCCCTTCTCCTCCAGCATCGACTTAACTACTCTAAGAAGCTCGATACTGTCAGCTCCTTTATACTTTTCATCTGTATCAGGAAAATGCTTTCCGATGTCGCCCATAGCTGCCGCGCCAAGCAATGCATCCATCACAGCGTGTGTGAGACAGTCTGCATCCGAATGCCCGAGGAGTCCCTTTTCGTAAGGAATCTCAACTCCTCCAAGAATAAGCTTTCTGTCCTCGACAAGCCTGTGCACATCATAACCCATACCTATTCTCATAATATTCTCCATCTATTCTTTAAAATGTTATCTGATGCCTCCACCGGAGCCATCACTAATACCGTGGGCAGCTGCGTAATATCCGGTCTGAAGAAAAACCTCCCGGACCTTTCTTCACTTTCAGCCCACCTTACCCATTATATAAAAATACTTCAAAACATGCAATTTAAACCTTACATTTTTTTAAAAATGTCGACTTATAATATCTTTACTATTTTTAAAAATCATTGTAATATTATACATGGGTTAAAAATACCATTATTGGTCTTTCAGCGAACCGGTATTATGATTCCGGTCGTAGAGGATCAGTATTTTGAAATGATTTTAACTAAAGGAGGTTAAGTATATGGCACGTTCAGCAGGAGGCGGTGGCGGTCACTCATCAGGCGGTGGCGGTCGTTCATTCGGAGGCGGATCCCGTTCCTCAAGCCGTTCATTTGGAAGCAGCGGTCGATCAAGCGGAGGTTCTTCAGGAAGCTATCGCCGTGCAGGTTCCGGATACAGCAGTAGCAGCAGTAGCTACGGCAACAGACCTAGCGGAAGCTACAGACGAGGCGGATCTTATTACGGAGGTCCCGGCGGATATTACGGAGGTCCTGGTAGATATCATAGAGGCGGCGGTTACTACAGAGGCGGAGGTGCTCCTGTAGGAAGCGGAAGCGGCGGATGCGGATGCTTCTCAATCGTGATCATCATCCTGATATGTATGATCATCTTCTCAGGAACAAGAGGCAGTAGCGGAAGTTCTTCTTCCAGCTCAAGCTCAAATAAGTCAAATGCATATCTTGCACATGATAAATACACAGGAAATGTAGATTCAAGCCATGGCTTCTACATTGATGACAGCGAAGGCTCAGAAAAGTTCATCGACAGCTCTAACAAGAATGATCTGAATGACGGATTTGATAAATTCTACAGCAAGACCGGAGTTTATCCTTTCCTTTATATCATCGAGAGAGTTCCTAACGGAAGCGGTTCAGCTGATAGCATCATGCAGAATTATACTGATGCTCTCTACGAAGAACTCTTCAACTCAGAAGGAAATCTTCTCTTTGTATATGTAGCATCTGAAGATGACTACTGGGCAGCCGGCGGTCACAACATCCGTGAAACTATCGATGAAGATGCTATGAATGTTATCTACTCATGCATTAACGCAAGATGGGATGACGGAAATCTTGCAAGACGTTTTGGTGACGGACTTGAAGATGCTGCAAAGCATGTAATGGGCAAGAGTCCTTACCGTGTAGTAATGATCGTACTTATCGTTGCACTTGCAGTTGTTGTTATTCTCTACATCGTATACTCATGGTGGCAGAAGAAGAAAAAGGCAGAGAAGGAAGAAGCCGAACATCTCGAGCAGATCCTTTCTACTCCTCTTGAAAGCTTCGGAACCCAGGGAATGGATGATCTGAAGAACAAATATGATGGTGGAAATGATGGCGGAAATGATGGCGGAAACCCACCTATAAATCCACAGTAATCATAAGAACATTTAATAATGTAATTTATATGAGCCGTTGCACTGATCTGGTGCAGCGGCTTTTTTGACAATTAAAAAGGCGCCCATACCTTTAAGTATGAGCGCCGAATTTTAATCTTATTATTTCTTCATTACTACATCTGTTCCGTAAACTACATATCCATTGCTGAATACAAGATATGCATTTCCGATATTTATAACACCGATAACAACTAAGATAATACCGATTGCAAATGCAATGCTGTATGGAACAAAGAGAAGGATGATACCGAAGAGTGCTGTAACACCATCGATACACATAAATACCTTCCAGCCTGATCCGCCGGTCTTCTTCTGAAGCTTGTATGCTTCCCAAAGCTTAATGCACGAATTCACAAGGATGATGATACCGAAAACCTTGATGAAGCCGCTTGCAACTGAACCTGCAAAGATCAGAAATACTATTCCGACTATCGCAAAAAGCGCTGCTATAACTATCACATTCGGCGTAAGATTATCAAATTTTGAGATCACTGTGATAATACCTGCAATGATAAGAAGTATTCCGACTACTCTTACTACTGTCGCAAGGATAGCTCCCGGATTAATGATAAATATTATTCCGAGGATTATCATAAGAACCGGTACAACAAGGCTCTTTGAATCCTCTGTTACAAATCTTGCAAAATTTTTCATACTCTTTTTTCCTCCACTGAGAATCAGTTATCATACATAGTTATAATATATCCAAATACATGAATAAAACAAGTGTTTTTTCTGTTAAAAGCATATTAAAGGAACATTAAACCATAGTATCTTCAACTATCTCCAACATCTTCTTCGCAACGCCGTCTTCGGAATTCGGTCCGATGATGAAGTCCGCAGCTTCCTTACAGTCAGGCGATGCATTTCCGACTGCGTAGCCTGTCCCTGCATAGAGAAGCATGCCGCTGTCATTGTCTGCATTTCCAAATGAAACCATCTGCTCCTTCGGAACGCCTAACATTTCTCCGAGAACCTTAAGTCCCTTTTCCTTGCCGCAGTCAATATATGATATCTCAATAAGATATGGTATCGATGAAGTGATATAGATATCGTCTATCCTCCTCAGCTCCTGAAGAAGCTCCTCACGTTTATCCATATCATGGACCATGATATTTACGCAGTCCAGCTGCTCGATATTATCATAGATAAATTTCTTTATATCCTTCTCAGGCACTCTCGTTCTCTTGACATATTCAACCCTGTGCTTCGTCATATCGTCACGTTCATCAAGCGAAGCAAGATAATCTACAGAAGAATGCGGAATTCCTCCAAGAAATGCATCCGTGAAGAAACCGAATTTATCAGCAACATAGAGAACCTCTATGACTGACTGCTTGGTCATAAATACGCTGTGTACTCTCTCCCCTGTCCGGTTATCCACAACATTTGCACCGTTCGAGCATATCGCATATCTTACGCCCGGAATCTCCGTAACCTCTTTCGGAAGAGAATCGTACGACCTTCCGCTTGCGATGACAACCTCTATTCCTGCAGCGATGGATTTCTCTATAGCTTCCCTGCCAAGTGCTGTCATCTTACCTGTTTCATTTAAAAATGTATCATCCAGGTCGATCGCAACAAGCTTTACCTTCGGCTTAATACCTGCCGCATCCAGTATTCTCTCCACTGAATGGCCGTCGCACATAGACATATATTTATCAATATTATCCTTTAGTTTTTCGTCTTCTATCATGTATTCGCCTTTTCTGATGATACCATAAAGCTCCCTGAGGCTCTTTGTCACCTTTCCGCCCAGAATCTCCGGTGAGATGTAAAGACCTCTCTCCTCTTCAAAATGCCGAAGATCCGGTACAAAGAAGATAAATGGTTTCCCCAGCAGCATATGATCATAAACCACGGATGAATAATCCGTTATCATAAGATCTGCAGCCGGAAGCATCTCGCAGGTCGACATTTTACATTTATATTCAGGGAAGCTGTCCAAAAGCAGCGGATGAAGCGTTGTGATAAAAAACCATTCATCCGAAAGCTTGCTGAAAACCCTGTCGATTCCGGAGAAAAGTGCTCTGCAGCGAGGGGCTCCGGCATTTCCGGAAAAGCTCGGTGCATAGAGGCAGACCTTTTTGCCCTTTGCCTCCGGGTACTCCTCGAAGAACCGCTCTCTCAGTCTCTCGTACTCATCCTTATCAAAATATCTGTCAGTTCTGGCCATTCCAAGCGGTCTGAAAACCTCAGCAGGAAGCTTCAGAGCCTTCTCAATATAAGGCGCAACACATTCTGAGCTGACAGAGAATATATCAACATTTGTCATCGGACTATGCTTATAATATTCCGGCACATCATCTCCGGCATCATAGCCCATTTTCTTCAGTAATCCGCCCGAATGCCACAGCTGGATCACCTTCGTCTCCGGACGTTTCTGGCATGACGCAGCCGGAAGGAAATAATTGGACAGAAATACATATTCCGCCGTTGCATATTCCTTCATAAAGCTTCTTACGTGCTTCGTCTTCTCAGACGTCGACATGCCCTTGTAATCACGGCACATATCCATGACTTCATAGCCATAGCTCTGCAGTCTGTCCATAACCGGCTTCATATTCTCATCAGGTCCGTCATGGTGACTTCCGGCAAAAATGATCTTGCCCTTAACCACAGGTTCTACAGCATTTTTCTTATATATTTCAGGCAGGTACAGATCCTGCAATGCCATTTTTGTATATTGTTTTATTATGCGTTTAACCGACATTTGCCTTTCCGCCTACTCATTGGTGATCATATTATCTACATCCTCGTCAGAGATACCGTTTGTTCCCTTGGTATCACTGCCGCTTTCCTTCGATGCATCCGTATCTGTTGCTTTCTCATCAGGAAGCTTCAGATTAGCTTCCTCAAGCTGATCCTTCAGCTTGCCGACACTTTCTTCAAGCCCGCTGATCTTCTTATCCTTTTCGCTTTCTCTCTTCTTATACTCATCGATCGTCTTCTGCAGAGTCTGATTCTCCTGTGTAAGGTTGCTGACCTCTGCATTTTTCGATGCAAGCCTCTCACTGTAACCGGCTTCAATCTTCGAGATCTCGGTATTATTCTTCTTGTCCTTTACAGGCACGACCAGAAGATAAAGCGCCGCGATACCGATGACCACGCCGACCAGAATATAAATGTAGGACATTCTGGCTCTGTTAATCCTCTTATACCTGCCGGTCATAGTATTCTTCGGAGCAGTACGTCTCTCCGGCACCTCGATCTTGCGCGCAGGCCTTTTTCCGTCGGAGGTTTCCTTCTCGATACCATAATAGTCATCCTCCAGGAAATCATCCTCCACGGCCGCATCGATATCCTTCACGATATCGCCCTCGGACTCACCCATTTCCCTGAGGAAATGAATTGCCAGCGGATTATTCTTATCTATAGCAAGTACTCTGGAGATTGTCTTCTTGGCTCTTCCGGTTCTTCCCTGCTCATTCTCGATAAGTCCGAGAAGAAGGTAGCCCTTAATAAAATGTCTGTTGAGCGAAATACATTTTCTCAGCTGGATGACAGCCAGATCGAAATTTCTGTCCGCTGCATAATCAAGAGCAGTATTAAACATCTTGGCAAGTTCATTTGCATTTTCAAGAGTCTTTCTGTCCGCTCTGATCTCCTTCAGGTAGAAGGCAGACACATTATCCTTCGGCTGATAGTTTACGCTCATTACCCAGTGGTTAAGCGCCTGAACCATCTCTCCGATTTCATAATAAATAAGCCCGAGAAGGCTGCGGGCCTGTATATTTTTCTTATTATATCTAAGTGACATTTTAAGTGAATCTATTGCTCCCGAAAGGTCGCGCATTCTGGCCTTGTCCAGCGCAAGATTGTAGTGATACATGGATGTATTCTCCGCCTTCCGGAGAAATTCATCCGGCATCCTGCATTCCGTACAATAGCCGCTCGAGCTTACCGGCGCACCGCAATAAATGCATCTTTTTCTGACAGCCATTTAGTTTTTACCTCTCAAATCCTTGGTCATTTCCATCACGATATCCGTGATATCCTTAAGATCATTACTGTAAATGGCTTCCTCAGTCTGATCCACCTCATAGCTTTTTGTAAAATTCTTTATCTCTTCATCAAAATCAAGCATTTTTCTCTCCTGTCAGCCACTGCTGTCCCAATCCATAAAATCCCGGATCATGCCGGAATAACGGTTTTTAAATAACCGTCAAACTACTGTTCATGACGGACCATGGCTTCGATCTCACCGGCAAGATATAAAGAACCTGCCGCAAAAATCATTTCATCATCATGAAGCTCACTAAAGGCCTCATTCAGGCATTCGCGAAGTACCGGAATGCACCTTATCATCGTTCTTCCGCCCTCACCCGAAAAACGGTCGAACACCCTTTTTATCACCTCAACCTCTGTACGCCTGTCGGACGTAAAGGTTGTTAAAAATACAGTATCAAAAAGCTTTGCCTGACAAAGCATTTCTATCATAGAAGTATAATCCTTATCGCTCGATACTGCAAACAGCAGTTTGACCTTTTTCGGCTTATAATCTGCGATCATCTGCTCCGCCGCTCTGATGAACTGCGGTATAGCATCCTGATTGTGAGCTCCATCTATTATAACATTTTTTCTGATCTTTTCCATACGCGCAGGCATTTTAAAGCTCTGAAGCGCACGCTTCATTATCTTCTCTGTATTGCCTGTAAGCTTTCTGCTTCTGCAGAATATCTCGAATGCGCAAACAGCAGTTGATGCATTTTCAAGCTGATATGATACCTTAAATGCATCATTCGTTATCTCACCGTTTTCTATCCACGAGAGTATCCTCTGATCCACATGATCCACAAGCGTAAGCTCTGAAGCCTCTTCTGCGGCCTTATCAATAATGACCTGAGCCGCCCTTTTCTTCATATCCGCAAATCTATTCGCCGGATCTATCAAGTCATGTTCTGCACATTTCACGCCTTCTGAATCTGCGCCCTCTGGATTTGTGCCAACTGGATTTGCACCAACTGAATTTGCACCAGCTCCTGCACACATATTATGTACCACAGGCACCCCCGGCTTTATGATTCCGGCCTTTTCGAAGGCTATCTTCTCAACTGTATCACCAAGATACTGCATATGATCCATTCCGATTGATGTGATGACCGACACCTCCGGACAGATGATATTTGTAGCATCCAGCCTTCCGCCCATTCCAGTCTCAAAAACGACCGCATCCGCCTTCATTTCTGCAAAGTACACCGCTGCCATAGCAAAGATAAATTCAAAAAATGAAGGATGCTTCAGCTGATTCTCAGTAACCGTCTTCAAAACTATCCTGAAGCATCTGATGAAATCTGCATCAGATATCATGCTGCCGCCCAGCCTGATCCTCTCATTTATCTTCACAAGGTGCGGCGACGAGAAATTACCGGTCTTAAACCCTGCCTCTGTAAGCATAAGGCTTAACATTTCCGTAGTAGAACCCTTGCCATTTGTACCCGCAACATGCAGCGTAAGATACTTTCTCTCCGGATTACCCAGCTTCTCCATAAGAACCCTAAGACTATCCGTCCCGATCTTCTCCGCAAACTTCGGAATCGCAAGGATATACTCCGTTACCTCATTTATATTTATCTTTCTGTTTAAATCTATTGTCTTCTCTTCTGCCATAAAACTTATATTATCTATTGTCAACTTTTTCAGGATACATATCATGCTTCGAAAGCCGCTCCCATGCAACCTTCTCCCACTCAGTCCCCTTCCTGCCGTAATTGCAGTACGGATCGATCGATATTCCACCTCTCGGAGTAAACTTGCCCCAGACCTCGATGTACTTCGGATCCATAAGCTTTATCAGATCCTTCATGATCGTATTCACACAGTCCTCATGGAAATCTCCATGATTTCTAAAGCTGAAAAGATACAGCTTGAGTGACTTGCTCTCTACCATTTTCACATCCGGAACATAAGAAATGTATATCGTTGCAAAATCCGGCTGCCCTGTGATAGGACAGAGACTCGTGAACTCCGGACAATTAAATTTGACAAAATAATCATTATCCTGATGCTTATTGACAAATGTCTCCAGAAGCTCCGGAGCATAATCCATAGGATACTTTACTTTATTGTTGCCGAGAAGTGATATTCCCTCGGTTTCTTTTTCATTTCTGGACATAAATATTCCCTCCAAACCTAAACTGACCAATCTTAAAATATCCGCCCGACGAACAGCATTTTCCTGTAGTTTTCCTGCAGGAAGTCCATCACGCGTAAACTATCATAACACATTTTTACCACTTGTCATATATAAAAAATAAAGTTATACTTATTACTATAGCAATCGAAAAAATGCTATGCAGATCAGCATACGGTCCGATGAATTTTCATCGCTCCGCACTGTGAAGAAAAAAGTATTGGAGGGATTACTTATGCAGACATACAAGATCAGATCACAGTACAATAACCTTATCAATCTTAAGGTTACACCGGGACATTTTGCAACATCTTCTTCACACATCAACTACTTCATCGACCTTACAACACTTAAGGCAAGAACAAGCGAAGCAAAGGCAGTTGCAAAGTCAATGAGTACCGATTATATCGCATCAACCATCGTTGATACTATCATTTGTATGGACGGAACCGATGTTATCGGCGCATACCTGGCTGATGAACTTACCAATTCAGGTATCATGTCTATGAACGCGCACGGAAGTATCTATGTTATCGAGCCTGACCAGAATTCTATGGGGCAGCTGACCTTCAAGGATAACGTTATCCCTATGGTAAATAAAAAACATATCCTTCTCCTGCTTGCTACAGCAACAACAGGTCACACCATCGAGAAAGCTCTTGAGTGTATCGAATATTACGGTGGAATCATTGAAGGAATCTCAGCTATATTCACCGGTACAGACGAGGTTGACGGTCATCATGTAAATGGTATCTTCCATTCAAAGGATATCGAGAACTACAACTCTTATCCATCACATGACTGCCCGCTCTGCAACGGAAATATTAAGCTCAACGGTATCGTTTCAGCAACCGGATTCACAATGATCTAAGCAGTCTGATCATATAATTTCATAATTAAAAAACAGATACATGATGAGCTTTGGGGGTAGCATATCACTTCATGTATCTGTTTTTTTGTTACGATTATTTTCCGATTCCGTATAACTTTTATCAAATAAATCAGTATTATATTATCACTTCTATTATTTCTTTCTCCATGTCGATACATTCAGAAGTATAAGTATCGGGAATATCTCAAGTCGTCCGGTTATCATATCAAAGATAAATACCCATTTTGAGAGATCTCCGAAGCCCGAAAAGCCTCCGTACGGACCGACCACTCCAAGTCCCGGACCGATGTTGTTGATCGTTGCCGCAACTCCGGTAAAGCTTGATGTAAAGTCAAAGCCGTCTATGCAGACCACCAGAAATGATATTGCAAAGATAAAGAAATAAGCACCGAGGAAAGCATTTGCGGTACGAAGCGTCGTATCATCCACAGACTTATTATCTATACTTACTCTCTTAACACTTCTCGGATGGATAAGATATGAGATCTCATTTCTTACTTCCTTAAAGTATATCATTATTCTTGAAACCTTGATACCGCCTCCGGTACTTCCGGCACAGGCTCCGATGAACATCAGCATGACAAGGACCGCCTGAGGCAGAGTCCCCCATTTATTAAAGTCAGTAGTTGCATAACCTGTTGTCGTCATGATGGAAGCAGCCTGGAAGCTTGCTTTATTGAGGCTGTCCCAGAAGCTTCCGACACTATCCATAATGCTTATCACTATGATAGCTACCGCGCCTGCATAAATGCCAAGATACCATCTGACCTCTTCGGTCTTTAGGGCATCTCTCCATTTTCTGCAGAGAAGCAGATAATAAACCTTGAAATTGATTCCGAACAGGAGCATGAATACCGTGATGACTACCTGGCAGAATACATTATAATCCGCTATACCGCTTGCTTTTACCGAAAATCCTCCGGTACCTGCAGTACCGAAGCTTATACAGAAAGCATCGAAGAGAGGCATCTCTCCAAGCAGCAATATCACTATCTCAACCGCTGTCATCACCAGATATATCGCATACAGGTAAAATGCAGTCTCTCTTACCCTCGGAACCAGCTTATCAACCGAAGGGCCCGGGCTTTCCGCCCTCATAAGATGCATACTGTCCGCTCCGGAAGGAGTTGCAGCAAGGATAAATACCAGAACTCCCATTCCGCCCAGCCAGTGAGTAAAGCTTCTCCAGAAAAGCATGCAGTGCGACATAGCTTCAACATCCGAAAGTATACTTGCTCCGGTCGTAGAAAAGCCTGATGCAGTTTCAAATACGGCATCCGTATAAGATGCGATCTCCCCGCTCAGAACGTACGGCATGGCGCCCACAAGACTGAGTACGATCCAGCCGAGTGCAACGATTATCATGCCTTCCTTTGCATGCATTTTTTTATCCTTAGGCTTCTTCAGCCTGATAAGTGTACCAACGAGCAGGGAACCGGCTGCAACGGCCAGAAAATATAATGCGTTTTCTTCATGATAGATATTACCGACCAGCTCCGGTATCATCAGAAATCCTGCGATAAACTGAAGCAGCAGACCGATAACATAAACTATAATCGAATAATTCATTTTTCTTCCCCATTATGGCATTAAAATGTCATCTATATCATTTAACCCCTTCTTGGTCGTAACTACTATTACACTGTCACCGACCTCTATGGTATCATTACCACCTGGAATGATAACCTTTCTGTTTCTGTAAATACAACAGATCAGGGTATTTGGGATTATCGTCATATTCTTTAACGCGGTTCCCGCAAGTATCGAGCTGGAACCGACACTGAATTCGAGTCCTTCAACTCTTCCATCCATCATCCTGTAGAGAGTTTCCACCGCACTTCCTACCGAATTCTGCATAGAACGGATATATCTTGCGATGTATTCGGCAGTAATCTTCTTGGTAGAAATGATGTTTCCTACAGGCATCTCCGAAACCATATCCTCATAGGACTTTCTGTGCACTCTGGTCATGACCTTTGCATCGGTATTCTTCGATGCGAAAAGCGACAGAAGGATGTTAGCCTCATCACTGTGCATAAGTGAGCAGACCGCATCCATATCAGTAACAGACTCTTCAAACAGAAGAGATCTGTCGGTTGCGTCTCCATTTATTATCATCGCCTTCGGAAGCTTCTCGGTAAGAGTTCTGCAGCGTTCCTCGTCCTTCTCGATGATTTTTACGTTAAGACCTGCCCTTAGAAGGTTGTCGGCAAGATAATAGCTTATCGTACCGCCGCCGGCTATCATGACATTTTTAATCCTCTTTGCCTTGATACCGACCTTATTCAGAAATGCATTCACAGAAAAAAGAGGAAGTGTAACAGATATCCTGTCACCTGCCTGAAGGATGAAATTACCATCCGGAATTACAACCTCTCCCCCTCTTTCAACAACACATATAAGAGCGCTCTCCTTTACCTTCGGATAATAATCACGAAGACGGAGTCCTGAAAGTACTGAACCTTCCGGAATAACAAGCTTTATCAGGTTTACACGTCCTTTGGCAAAGGTATCAACCTCCAGAGCGGAAGGCACCTGAATGAGCCTTACCATTTCATGAGCCGCTGCACTTTCGGGATTGATTGACATCGAAAGTCCCAGCTCCTCTTTAAGAAATCCGATCTCATCGGAATACTGCGGGCTTCTGACTCTCGCAATGGTCTGGCAGTGACCGGTCTTACGGGCGATCAGACACGCGAGCATATTTTTCTCGTCTGCGTCGGTCACAGCTATAAGAAGGTCTGTTTCTCTGATACCCGCCTCGTATTGGGCACGGAAGCTGGTACAGTCTCCAATATATCCGATAACATCGCAATCAGCCGATACAGTCTGAACTGTATCCTGATTCATATCCATGACAGTAATCTGATGCCCCTCGTTGCTAAGCTGTTCAGCCAGAGTCTGGCCAACCTTTCCGCAACCGGCTATGATTATGTTCATTTTCTCATACCTCTTGATCTAAATGATAACGGTGCCTTGCAGCACCAAAAACATACAATCGAGTAGGAGAAAACGTCTCATTATAGAGACATTTTCGACCTCTCACACCACCGTGCGTACCGTACGGTACACGGCGGTTCAATCAACTTAACAAGTAACACACCTTTCGGTGTAGTAATCTAA
>Ga0247611_10000441_pt1 | contig 84092 bp, 59 predicted proteins | sample 177DNAGHGhighgp2_FD_192422 | JGI IMG/M metagenome (GOLD analysis project Ga0247611, IMG submission 192422) | Sheep rumen microbial communities from Palmerston North, Manawatu-Wanganui, New Zealand - 1770 DNA GHGhigh gp2 | ecosystem: Host-associated > Mammals > Digestive system > Stomach > Rumen... | reverse complement strand
AGGGGTGCCGGAAGAGGCGTTGCTTCAGCCATGTCCAAGAGAGCTAAGGAAAAGGCAGAAAACTCTTGGTACAACGATAGACTCGAGTATGCTCAGAGACAGGCAAGAAGGAGAGAGAAAGCCGACTGGAAGGCAAATATGACACAGAGAGATGGCTATTCATATTAAACACTATGATAGAATTTAGACAAAAGAACTTTGGAAATATATTCAAAGCTGCTGGTGAAAAAATGAAGCCAATTGTCGATAATATTAAGAATAATAAAGCAGTTGCTGCAACGGCTGCCGTTACCCCTACCGCTATCGGTCTTGCTAACTTAGAATTAAATGTCCATAGAAAAAGAGAGGATACAAAACTAAGAAAAGAACAGATTGAGGCCATGGATAATCTTACAAGGGCTATCCAAGAATCAAATAAAGACAGCAGGGTTAAGAAAGCAGCCAAATCGACAAGAGTATCATTTAGGAAAAAACACCCGGAGGATCTAAACGACGAGGACCTAATTATTCTTCCAAATCCAGTGTCTAAAATAACTAAATTTAAGAAAAAGAATAAGAAATGATAGAATTTAGACAGAAAGATTTTAGCGTCTTCTCAAGAATTGCTTCTGGTGCTTCGACAGGCGCAGGCGTTGGTAGTCTGGTCGCAATGTTTAGAAACAGGCAGGGAAGAGAAGGCGCAGTCTATACAGGTGCAGGTTTGTTAATTGGAGCATCTCTCGGAGCTTTTCTTGCTGTAGTAGATAAACAAAGAGAGAAATTCAATAGAAAAACGACCGTAGACAATAGACTAATGAAGGTCGTTGTTGAGAACCTAAAGAAAGATAATTTCCAAGAGGATAAGGACTTCACTAGAGATCCAAAAAGAGCTAGCGAACTAAAAACTCGAGTAGCTATACAGATTTCTAGAGTTTCAGGAGACCTTAGAGTTGGAATAAATATGATTTCGGATCCTAGGCTACAGGGATTAGCAAAGGATCTAGTTAAGAACATACCGAATAAATCTGCTATAAGTGAAAGAAACTCAGACAGATTTAATGATATTATAATTACAACTATATCAGATTCTTCAATGGATGCCGGCTTAGTAACTGGTGTTGCTGAGAGGTTTATACACTCTGGATATCCCGTACAGCTGGTAGAAGTTGGATAAAATTAGTAAATAAAATTAATAATAAGTTAAAGATATGGCAGAATGGAAACAAACTCTTGAGCCGTATATTAAGGTTCAGGAAAGAGTGATGACAACAGCTCTCAATCCGACCGTTGGAGAGGATCTGATAGTTGGTGTTGTTATTATATCTGATGCTGGCTCTAGTGATCCAACCCTAATAAACGGTCAGAAGGAATTTCTAGAGAACTATGCATCGAAAGAAGTTAATGCAAACTATCTTAAGGAACTTGATAATCTCTATAGTGGTGAGCTTCCTGAACTGGCATCAACTATGTGGGCAAATGCATATCGTCTTGCGGGAAGTACCAGGCTTCTTTGTGTTAGAGCATCTAAATCAGAGAATCTGTTCTTCATGAAGCCCTTTAGTGGATCTGGTGAAAATGACAGGTTTATACTAAAAGATGGAGAAGTTCTAAAGAAAGTTGGACAATTTAAATTTGTTATCGATGATCCTGGAGATCTGGGAGTTGATCACAATGATGATGGTTGGTCTATTAATGTTAGAGGAATAGGTAGGTTTGGTAATAGAGTAACTGATACTGGTGCCGCCTATGATTATTTCGCATCTGACTTAATTGACCTGATCGACAAGCTTAATGAAACCTCAAAATTCTTCTCCCCTAGCTATAAATTTTATACAAATGCTACAATGGCTACTGAGACAACCAATCCTGAAGAAGCCAAGTGTGTAGTATTTGAGGAAGTATATCTAGCACAAAACTTCCTTGAGACTGTTGATGCTGGAGATCGTCAATTGTGGTACCTAGTATCTTGTGAGCTAGATTGGACACCAAGTAATGGTGATCAAAAGGTTGTAGATCTAAACAGCAGCAATTTCTCTGATTTTGAAGTATCAGACAATTTTGCAATAAATGTATATAATTCAAAGTCCGACCTAAAGGTTAGAATCAGAAGGTTTAATCATGATGCAGTAACTAGTACATCTAACTACGATAAAACCAATCTAACTGAAAGTGGTAAGTCTCCCTATAATGTTCTGACTGGGGTTCTTGATGCATTTACGAAAAAGGGAACCGAGGAACCAAGTGAGTCAGTTCTTTATAGAGACTTCTTTGAGATCGCCGTTCTAGATCCAAGTACAAATAGTGAGATATCCTATTTTAATGTTGGTAATATAAGGGGCAGAGGGGACTTAGAGGTTAGTGAAATAAACGACCTCCTTAAGATGATTTCTCTTGAACTTCCAGATGATCTGCATGATCTAGGACTTGGATACTATGGATATAAATATGGTGGAGAAACAGCCAATCCAAGTAAGAGATGGAAAAGAGTTTATAGTATAACTGGAGATCCTACAACCGTTCCTCACGTAGATCCATCACAAAGTGGTCAGGAAGGAGAAGAGGGATCAGAAACTCCTACTCCCGGAACTCCTGCTGCTGGAACATTTAATGATTTGTTCCAAATGGCAGAAAAGTCAGAAAATACTCCATATGTTATTACAGTTTCCGGAGTGGATCAATACTATATATGGACCACTGCACCGGCTAGTCAATCCTTCGTAGAGCTTGGAATTCCTAATGATACCGCAATTCTGGATGTATCTGATTCAGACCTCTTAAAGGCTATGGATAAGATTCAGGAAAATGAAGTATACATGGTAGAGGGACTATCTGACCTTGGAAATACTAATCCTATGTTCCAGAATTATCTAATTAATCTAGCAACTTCAGAAGATGGAAACTATTTCTATCCAATTTCTCCAGTTAATAGCACTAATTATATGACCATTGGAACTAGCGCATCCAGACTCAACGGAAGCTATAAGACATACTGCAGTGCCCCTTGGGATATTGACACTAATACCCTTGGATTTAGATTTGCTGCATGTCCGTCGGTCATTTATTGGGAAGGCGTAGCTCAGAATTATAAAGATGGCCGTCCTTATGCTAGCCTGTTTGGTCAGACCTATGGTAAAGTTAATTATCAGAGACCAGCATGTGAATTCAACAAGAAACAGAGAGAACTTCTCCTTAGCAAGAAGGTCAATACAGTCATGTGGAATACTAATATGCAGCTCTGGCAGATGAATGATAACTATACCATGCAAGCCGAAGACACTATTATGAATGACGAAGGAAATGTTCGTATGGGGATTCATATTGCAAAAGTCCAGCCTCAACTCCTGGCACAGTTTATCGGTAAGAAGATTACTGAAAGACTTTGTGCAGATGTCAGAAGCGTTGAGAGATACTGGATTAATAATAACATAATGAATCTTAGTGGAAATGCTCCAGAAGAAGTTCAGGTTTTCTGCGACTATGATGAGGAGCTTGCCAGAAAGAATCAAATCAGAGTTGTTATTAATGTAAGATTCTCTAGAGCACTTAAGTTTGTCAATGTTGTCGACCGCTATTTCGACACAGGTATGGATATTAGTAGCGCAGAATAATAAATAAAAATATAAGGGTGGGGAGCTAAACCTCAGTGTGATTTCTACATATCTTTAGCTTCCCTTCCCTTTAAGTATAGTTTACTTAAATGGAAAAAACAAGATTAGTCGACCTAAAGAAAAAGATACTAATTAGGTCTAGTATGTTGGCCATAAGTTCTCTAGAGGAAATTTTTGGTCTAAATGATTATCTCTCAGCAGATGAAGTTTTTCTAGAAATCATCAAGAAAGCGCTGAGAGAATTTGAAGTAACTCTCCCCTTAATGCATGAGATGAGGGTTAATAAAGGCCAAATGGGGACATGCTATAATCTTGGACCCGGATGGTATGAAGTTAAATCAAATTTTACACTATTCCTTGATTGTGCAATAGCTGAGGACCAAATTATCCTAGTCCCTAGAGCAATTCCTATGATAAGACTAGACTGTTCTTGGCCGACGGCAGGAGCTTGGGAATATGTAACTGAGTATAGGGCTCCGTACATTTTCTTGGGAGAGGGGTGGGAACCTTACTTAATTAATCAGGGTTTCTATCTTAAAGGAATATGTGCAAGACCTATTATTCCAGATTTTACCCCTGATAGAACATTTAACTCTGATTCTAAGAAATCAGCTATCTACTGGTTAAATGTAGAGGAGGGTTCACAAGGAAATTATTTTATGGATCTATGTATGGTTCATGTCCTTGATTATATTAGACAATTAAAGGCCTCTGTCCAATTGCCAGGACTTAGTGTAGATATTCTAAGTAATGTGGACATAGCATATCAAGAACTTAGAGCTAGATGTGATAACTATGCACTTCAATCTAGCTGGTATGGACAATTAGTATTATGATAATTAAGAGAAAATTATTCGCAAAACTGCCAAGTTTATCTAGGAAAGTGCGGAATATCCGATATAGGGTCGGAGGAAAGACTAGGAAGGCAGCGAAGAAGGCTATTAAGCTTGGGCGAAATGTAGAAAAAGCAGAAACATACTTTCGAACAACTACTCCAGATAAATTTATTGGAGATATTGGTGCATTTGGTGCCAAACATCCTGTCCAACTTGCTGGTACTGTTGCAACATTCCCGATTAGTTCCGCAGCAGCAGAGGCGGCGCTACAAAAAGCCAAGCCATACAGAGTAGCAACAGAGTGGACCGGTAAACAATATGAGAAACACTTAAGAGGACCTATTGAGGGAATAGCAAGGTCTATTATGAGTATAGCTTAAAAATTTTATGATAGAATTTAGACAGAAAGATTTTAGTATTCGGGACGGACATTATACTGGACCGAAAGATATGGATAAGGTCCCGGGTGCAGTAGAAGTTATAGGCAAAAGTGCTGTAGCTGGTGCATTAGCTGGATCTGCTGTTGGTGCTATTCTTAAGGACTCGACGGCTCTTGAGGGTGCACTACAAGGAACTAAGTGGGGAGGTATTGGTGGTATTATTCTTAAATTCTTCATCAACTACCTTCACAAACCAATGTCAAAAGTAAAGTTTGCAGAGATTGATAGAAACATAAGAAGAGAATTTGGTATTTATCGTGTTGCTGGTATTACTGTCGGGGATAAGATAGATAAAAGAGCAAGTGTTGATGAAAAGTTTGGATTCTCAGATAGACAGGTTACTAATTATAAGCTTAATTTTGCAGTTCAGAATAATAAAGTAACCATGTATACTTTTGACCTAAGTAATGACGAATTAGATAAAGTTGATAAAATACTCGACTATTATTGTAAGAAGTATACTGGCATGGAATATACGTCAGATGTTATTAATTACAAACTGAACTCTTATGCCGTTGATATAATATTTACAAACTATCAGGTCATATCAAACTTTATAATGGAACTCTCTAATGAACTCAAGTGTAAGATAAATCTGCTGGACAATAAAGCACTCGTCGACGGTAGATTAAGAGATACAAATGAGGTACAGGAGGATACAAGAAATTTTAGTGTGGCCGAACTGAATAAATATGAAGCCCTTAAGATTCTCGGAAAAGCTGGTGGAAGTGCTGCCTTGAAGATTTTTAAAACAAGGAATTTTGGTGTTTCTGTAGCGACTTTTCTAATGGAGCTTCTAGTGGGTTCGGCCGATAAAATAAAAGCCGATGAACTAGTAAAATCTGGTCATCCGGCGCCTAGAGAATCATTTGGTAATAAGTATATAGAAGACGTACTCAAGAAAAACAGGTATATCGAGGGGCTTCATTATTCTGTTCTCTCTAATTCTGACGCGCCGATAAATATTTCTATGATTTCCGGCTTATTCATAGTAACGGCCGATAAAGGAAAGCCAAGTGAAAAAGTCGATAAGTGGTATAAATCTTGGCAACTTAAGATGGGGAGAAAAGATACAGGTAAGGCAGTTGTTTATACCTATTCAATACAGAGCAGGAAAGACTTTGAGTATATGCTTCTTGGTCTGATGAAAATAGACGAAGATATTAACATTTTTGAAGGATAAGTAAAATGGCAAAACTTACATCAACCAGAGGAAACGAGGTACATGAAAGAAAAAGTACAAAACGCCCCGGAATACATAGCAAGTGCAGAACAAGTAAGCTAAAGTCTTCAAAGCACTATGTAAAGCAATATAGAGGACAAGGAAGATGATAATTAAAAGAAAACTATACTCACTCTTAGGATATAGAAGTGGATTGAGAAGAACCTGGACTAAGACTGAGATAGCTTCTGAACTCGGTGTAGATAATCCCGAAACACTAGATATTATAGAAGTATCGAAAGGTCCAGAAGGCACAGAACTGAGTATAAATAATCTAGAGACGTCAGAGTTTCGTCGTGTATTATGGATGGGACCTGGACGTGTTAAAGAGATTCAGAAAACGTATTCAGTAAGTCAAATTAAGAAAGCAATGTTAGATAAAGTTGTTGCTAAGTTAGAGAGAAACGGATATGAGGATTTTGATATAGTGTCTAGAATCCCCGGCAATGCAATATCTGTTACAACTGACTTAAACTCACTAAAAATATATCTTCCTAAAGAGTACGAATTTGATCAATATGGTATAGATGATTTCTTGAGAGGACTTGCCGGATACATTAGAACTCGGACAGTCTTTGATAGAGATATTTATGTAATGACTGTATTGGGTAGACTAACGGAAGATCAATACTGCAAACTTCTTCAGCATATAATTGATGAGGAAGAGTTTGTGGCAATAATTAATAACGAAGAAGATTAAATATTATGGCTGAAGATATGGCTTCTAAAAGTTTGGATAGAGCTAACAAACTTTATGCACTTGGAATGAAGCAAATCAAACTACAAATGGCTCTTCTTGGGACTGATTTCGTTGTCCTGAGACCAAAAGATAATTCTAAGTGGAAAAATGTATTTGGTGGCACATATTCTTCGGCACCAACACTAGAAAACGATTATACTGAATTTTCAACACGACTAATAATCAATCAAAATGAGATGAGAGATGTGTGGGCTAGAAATAGAGACACCATTGAATCATACTCGCCAGATGGATCACTTGAGGTTGGTGATGAGCTTCAGTATACTAGAAACAAAAGAACATACAGGTTTAAGATAATTATGAAACAAGCATATTCTGAAACGGCTGATGTTCTTTTTGTTTATACGCTATCAAGTATAATTGAAACCCTAGATGAATAATAATGGAAGAGAAAGATAAAAGAACAATAAAATCAACCGACAAAATCCCAGGTTGCGAAAGATTGACAAGACCTGAGGAAATTAAGGGTCTTTCAAAATATCTGGGGAATATCCGAGAGGTGCAGGAAGAATGGATCTCTAATAATATACCCGAAGATGTAGAAAATATACACGGAGATAGATTAGAGGTCCAAAGCTTACCAGACTCGGTTATCGGCTTAAATACAGACGACACAAAACTTAAGCCAGGAATAGAAAGGCTTAGTATACCTGTCGAAAAACTTAAGCCGGGAATAGTTAGTCTGGAAGTAGATGGACCTAGTGAATTAAGCCAAGAAAAAGAAAAATTAAATCTTGGACCAGAAATAAAAAAGCTGGACGATAAAAAAGTTGGTATAAGAGTAGAAGAAATAACCAACTTACCTGAGAGTGTTATAGGATTGGACGCTAAGGATACACCAAGGCTGTCGGATTTTATTGACACTCTTTTCGTCGGTTCTACTTCATCCCTAAGAAAAGATAAGGTCGGGCTAGAGGTAAATGATAATCCAGAGCTAGGAAACACGAGGATAGATATAAGGCCTGGGGAAAATAAACTAAGACCCGGGAAAGAGAATCTAAGTGTACCCGAGAATGAATTAAGGCCGGGGATTGAAAACATTAGCGTACCCGACAACAAACTTAGACCCGGCCGAGAAGATATTAGAGTACCAGAAGATAAACTAAAGCCCGGGATTGAGAATATTAGCGTACCCAAGAATGAATTAAAGGGAGACCGAGTTGATATAGAAGTTCCAAGCGACTATCTTAAGGACGACAAAATCATGCTTGAGGTAGATGATAAGACAGAGAGCTTTTATAATTCTCAGGAAGACAAAGAAAGGGCGAGCAGAAAGGAGATATCAAAAACAATTATACATGGGTCCTTACCAGTAAATGAAAGAAACCGAGGAGGAGAGCCATTTAATCCCGAAGTTATAAAATCAAAGTTCGCAATAGACAGCCCATATAACACTGCTGCTACTAGAACCCTGGAAATAAGTGATAACGAAGAATATACAAATCAGTGGAAAACTTTTGATACTGAAATCGAATCAAAAACCACAGAAGAACTATATTCAGATGCAGTAAAAATTCTCCTTAATAATCCGGGCGTCTTTGGTAATATGGGAAAAGAGCTGGCAGGAGTTTTATCGGCATATCTTGGAACCGACGATCCTGAAAAAGCTAAGGCGGGTGCAGAAAAGATCAAAAATATCTTGGTTTCACAAAGAGTACTTCTAGGAGAGGAAAAGAAAGATAGGGATGAAAGGGATAACCTACTAAAGTCTAAAATAAAAAATCCTGATCTGCCGGAACGAGTAAAGTATAAACTATCTGAGGCGACATTTGATAGTGTTGATACCTATAATCCAAATAGATATATTAGATATCTGGCCGAACTTGCTACAGATAAAACGGTTGGCCTGGCTGAAGGAAGAGCGGGAGCATGGTTAAGAAGGTCAGTACTAGAAACTACCTTAAGAGCACTAGTACATCAGATTAGGGGAATAAGAGATATAAGCCTTGGAAGATTACCAGGCACTCCAGATAGCTCAGCTGTATCTAATACCTTATCGGCACTAAGAAAGGCAGAAAACTTAATAAATGCCACTAAGTCTGGGAATATCTTTAGTGCAACATCTGCAATATCTAGTTTTGGGGATGACGGGGCAAAGAATAGACCGGAATCTAGCTCAACTACAGGATGGAATGCAAGTAGGAGAGATAAGCTTTTAATAGATGTAGCAAAGTATAGGGAGCAAGATCTTCCAGACGGTCCTAGGAGGCCAAAACAAAAATCTGACTCTGGTAGCTGGGAAACATCTTGGGAAGGAAAGCTCTTTATAGATGTAGCGAAGTATAGGAAGCAAGATCTTCCTGAATCAGAGAATAGGCCAAGTAAGAAAAATGAGGAGAGCTGGTCTTTAGGTGGAAGCTCAGACGATCTTGGGTATACCTACAACTCCGAGATAAATAAAGATTATGGACTTGGACTGACCTTACACGACCTCTGCCCAAACAACGATAACCCGGGAACAGTAACTGACTTAGGAAAAGCATTAAAAGATAGTCCATACATAACCACACCCTTTAAGACAATTAAGCAGCTTGGAGCAAAAAATGATGCTACCCTTGACACTAATGCTTACTGGGAGGTTATTATAGAGCCCCTGTGTGATACTGTGCTTAATGGTGGATGGTCATTTCTTCCTAGTATAGCCGAGATAAATAGAGAGAACTTAGTGGAGCATGGGGTTAATACTGCTTATTCTAGGTGGATTCCGCTTAGTAATGTAGAACTTCAAAAATCCAAAGTTACTTCTAAATCACTCGGACTATTTGATGGTGAAATAAACTATCCTGTGTCCGTCGAGTTTACCAATGAGCTTAGAATGACAGTTGTAGATGATCAGTATAAATCTTGGAGACGCTATTTCCAAAGGTGCGCTGATGTATCGGTATATTATTCTGAGGCACATAGGAAGGAATTCTATGAAAACTCTAATAAAGGTCAACTCCTGGCTATACCGACTGCAATAGATAAAGGTAAATTCTGCGTTGCATTCTATAAAAACGTTACCTTCAGAATCAGACTATATTTCATGACTCCACAATATTCGACTATTAAAAAATTCGATCTCTTGTGTGTTATGAAGGATTTTTCTGAGGAGTATATGGGAGATATAGATGCTGGTGCTCTTGATCTAAACATTTCATTCTCGATTGTTGGTGAGAATCCTGAAGAAAATAGAGAGAATGAGTTGGTATATGATGGAAAGACGTATAATGACTCTGAAGATTACATAGCTAGTCATAACGAAAAAGATACTGACTGGTTAGAGAAGTGGAAGAATTTATATACCAATGAAGAAGTAAAGGATACTAGTACTAATGGTAAAACCGAAGGTGGAGTTAAAGTAATAGAAACAAGCTATACAGGAAATACAGGAAATACAGGAAATAAAGATGATGATCCAGAACCTCCCGTAACCCCTTCTACCGAAAAAGTAACTTATACAAAGCACGAAGCTGGCGAAATATGGGATCCAAATAAGATGCTCTATCAGCCGGATGAAAATGCTACTGGTTCAGGAACTTCAGGCGGACAAGGAAGTTCAAGTAGTAAAAATAATATTAAGTCGTTCCGTGGGTTTAGTGGCGGAAGCTTTGGTGGCGGTGGCGCTAGTGGAAGATTCTAAATATAAAATAATATATGTATATAAAATTAGGAACAATCGGAGTAAATTATTCCAGACCTAGTATCAACGATTTTATGATTTTCTCTGAGGTTCCAAATACCAGACTTTCATATGAGTCCCCGGTTGTTGTAAGAACTTTGGATGAACTTGATATTTGGTTTGGTAGATCCTGTGCTGATTATTTTCAACTTAGATCAGTTATTAATAAAAATGGCGTCCTCTATCTATATGGCCCCACTAGTACATCTCAATCTAGTAGTATCGATATTTCCGGGTATACTGAGGTTTGGTATGACGACGAAAACCATATTCCATTCCCAGAGTCAGTTATTAAAGATTATGGATATACTGGAGAGGCCGGGAAGAAATATAATATAGACGGTACCTGGTTTATTTGGAATGACATAGAAGGTGTATGGGTAAGCGAAGGAGCATTACCTCAATACACACAAAACGTATCACAATCCTTAAATAACCGAGATACACTTGTTATAGATAGATTTGGAAATAGTTGTTCGGCCAGATATAGAAAAGACGCATATGGAGTTGAGGAGCTATATTCAGGGATGACAGGAAGTGGTGTTAATCTTGGTGGAACGGGGAATACCTACAACATCGTAATAGATTCTTCACCATCTACTTCTCTGGGTAATGGTTATCTCGCACTTCGGTCTAATAATCAATACTATCTATTCTTAAGTGGAACATCAGGGAGTGAGACAGACGGTACAAATCCTAAATCTTGGTTCCCCGGCTTGCTTAGTTCTCAGATAGTAGAGGGATTAGAGACGGTAGGGGAACTCAGTCTGGCAATAAAGGATAAGCTAGGTTTTGAGAGTGTACAGAATGGGGACAAAACTATCTTATGGTCAGAGGATAAATTTGAATACTCTGAAATATGTAAGTTCTCAAATACCGACATTGCTATTTATATCGACGAAGATACTAACAACGATCTCCTCTATCTAAGCATCAAACCAAATACCGCTCTTGAATTCTGGAGTAAAACAATTGGACGAGATGTTGATATTTATGATGACAGTCGAGATATAAGCGTTAGTATAGAAAACCTAGGGGACGGTGAGTATAGAGTTGAAATAAGAAGATACGAATATTCAGAAATTTTTACAGGTAGATTTAATACTGGAATTGGAGAAACTAGACTAGACCATAAGATATCAAAGGAATCTAAACTAGTATATTGCGCACTTAGATCTACAGACTTTAATTTTGGGACGAATATATATAAAGGTAAACTAAGGGGAGCAAAGGCAGAAAGCGTAGAGACTGGATATTTTTGGAACTCCCTAAGGCTATTGATGGAAGAAGAGGTTTACCCAGATTTCTTCCTCGTCCCAAATCTTAGTCTGTTTGGTAATGTGCGCAACGACCAATATTTCTTAGATTATGCACAAGAGAAAAATATGCAATTCCTAGTCAGCCTAAATACAATGGAAGAGGTAGAGGGAAATATAGGATTAATACAAGATACAGAAAATAGAATAATGTATTTTAATGGTGATATAAAAGTAAACAGTTATTATTTCCCATCCTACTACCCATTTATTTCTGGCATACTAAAAAATTCATATGTCTTTAGTGCACAAAATATAGAAAATAAATTATTAATAAACGTAAATCCATACAATACAGAAGAAAATTTATTAGATCAGGCAAAATGTAATTACCTAGTCTGTAATAATCAAAAATATTACTATAGAAAATATAATTCCGGATCTAATTATATTACTACTGCATGGAGAAGATTTATTATTGGGAAAGTATATCGTGAATTAGAGAAAAATAAATGGGAATATTTGGCAACACGAGTAGATGGATTAATAAGAAACAAAATAGATGAGATCCTAAAAAGAATATCTACCAATTTCTCTTCAATTAGATCGATAGAAATCACAAGTTATGTCCCAAATCCTGCTGAAAATACTATAGACCTAGAAATTGACGTCTATACTACGGACTTGGTGGACAATAATATAAAACTTGATATAACAATTAATTATAAGTATGAGTAGTATAAGAGACCTAGTCCATAATACACATGGTTATATGGACTTTATTGATTACGAGGCAAAGTATAAGGACAACAACAAAGAGTTCCTTAGAGGCGACATGTGGGAGCTTAAATGGACACCTCCCGCAATTGTATTCTGGCCAGGCGACGACATCATTAACACTAGACTAAATGCCGTTAATGTTGCGCTTAACTATGGCGTTACTGGTATCCAAAAGAGAATGCGTGGTAACTTTAGTATTTATCAACAGACTGGACAGGAAACCAGCGGAACCCTCACTCTTAGCTTTGTTGATAGAGAAGACCAGGCAATTACTTATTTTGTAACGGACTGGAGAAATAAAATCGCTGATCCTGACACCAAGTACTCATTTAGAAAGGATGATCTGGTAGCCCCTATGATTGAGATGATAATTACCAACTCAAGTCGTATCGCTGTCAGAAAACTTACCTTCTTCAACTGTATCATAATGGATGGTACTCTTGATGAAAATGGTACTGATGTTGATGGAACCGATAGATCAGACCTTCAACTAAGTATGCAGTTCGAACATTACAGAAGAGAGTTCGAGAATATCTAATTTAATAATGTGGGGATGAGAATAGAAATTAGATCTTGTCCCCACTTAAAATTGAATTCCTGGATTGATTTTTAGGTCTACCCTTCGATGTGGAATCCAGGACCAAAGTATTAATTTAAAAGATAAAAGAACAATATTATGGAAATTTTAACTTCAATGTTACCATCAGGAGGATACGGATATAATTTCCCCTCCATCACAGTTAGGCCTATGACATTTATGGAAATTTGCGGGTATAATGAGAACGTGCCTGAAGAACCGCTAGCTAAATATATGTATGATATTAAGCTGCTTCTTAGGGACGATCCACGAATTAAGGATGTTTATGTCATGGATCTAGATTTTTTAATATTCTATAAAAAATTAATAACAGTCAGTGGCGATCTCAGTTATAATATTTCAGTAACTTGTCCTAGATGTGGAACGAGAATTAATACGAAAATAGATATTAATAAAGATATCCATTTTTCTCAGATAGACCAACAAATTATGGACGGTGCTGTTGTTAATCTAGGGGGACACAAATATGATGTTATTGTTCCAACTGTTTCTGATTTTCTTAAAGTATTTGATGCTTACTTAAGATACAGAAAAGTTGATGATATTAAGATGATCAAAACTATAGCGATGATTGATGGTTTTGATACTAAGGCTAATCAAATAGAGGCAGACGTACTAGGAGCAAAACATGAAGATATAACACTCTTACTTGCTCTTCGTGAACTCTATTATGAAAGATTAGAGCCAGTCGAAGTAGAATGTCCTAAATGTGCAGAGGATGGGAAGGAGGCATCAGTGGCAGTTAGTGTTGAATCACTTACTGTCGATTTCTTTCGAGACATCTGTTCAAACTGCCCAATTGATGGAACTAAAATTCTATTTAAATAAATTCTTAAAAGTCGATAATATAGAAAATTATACTCTCCAGACACTCGAGGAATTAAGAAAAGTGTATGATAAATTTACCGATAAAACTGAAGGCTATGATCCGGATTTCCCTATGATGTCGGTAGGTGATAAACAAAAGAAGGGGAAAACTATAGCCGTTGGTAAAAATAATCTACACAGAGAAACAGAATCAGGTGAAACTCTAGGTGAATTACGCGATAGAGAGGAATTTGGTTTTTCTAGTCCTACCGATGATGATGTTTTTGGAGAAGGATTTACACTAAGAAAATAATATGGCAGAGAAAAGTTTAGAAGATAGAGCTAGACAGATATCCCAATCAAGGCTACAACAAGGAAAAGAGTTCGAACAATTACAGGCTGCACAAAATCAACTGCTAGAAATTAATGCTGCCCAGAAACAGAACTTAGGGGAACAGGCTATGATTAACAGTTCCGTCGCGGCTCAAAATCAACTCTTAGCACAGGCCGCAGAGGTTGGAGCAATGTCTGTAGGTGGTATGAGAGTTAATCCTGCCACCCAAGCTACAATGAATAGATATGGACTAGCAAAACCAACTACCATATCTACATCAAAGCAAACAGTTACTAAGCAGAATATAACCATCAATAATAACACTACCAATATTAATAACGTACCGGCAAATATAGGAGGACCAATACAAGGAAGAGGAATCCAATTTAAAGATCCGGCGGGTGAAGATGGCGGTATGAGTAAGTTTAGAAACTGGCTACAATCGGCATTTACTAAACAAAAGGAAGATGAGGTAAAAAGAAACCGCGAATATGCCCGCCGAGAAACAAGCCTTAGTAAATCCTCAAACAGAATAATGAGGAAACTAGAAGACTTTAGCAGGGATATTACAAAGCGACTTGACCCTAGAAATATAAGTAAACCAATTGCCGATCATTTTAGTACCGTTCTTAAGCTCTTGGGAATGGGCTATCTTGCTACTCACACTGGAAAAATACTTGATTCAATACAGAGTTTCCAGGATAAAACTAAGGCGCTTTGGAATTGGATTAGTGGAAAGGAAGGAGCAACTAGACCTGAATTCCTAGAAAAAATAAGTCGAGGAATATCTAACTCACTTGGAAGAGCTTTTCTAGGTAATAAATGGGATAGTACTTATAGTGAAAAAGGTATCCTCTGGGCTCTATATCACGCTGACGATGGGAATGGAAAGACTAAAGGAATACTAAACCAGCTCTTCGATGATATAAAAGATAAAATCGCGGAAAGAAATGACAAGGCAAAGCAGTATGTCGGAAGCTTAGGGGATAAACTAAAGGGTCTTAATAGTGCCGACAAAATTACAGAGATATTGAGAAACGTCATGAACTATATCTCAATATTAATCGGTGGGGATGCTGCGGTTGGTAATGTTATTCAATCCGATATACAACACTCGGCGGATACTGGAAATAAGCGTAAGGGAAAACAAAACAGAGAGGATAATATAAACGACCGGGTCTACACAAAGGCTAAGAGATTCTATCATGATAAGGATAGTGATATGGATGGCGTAGGAATGGAGATGATTTCAGAAAATATAAATGCTGGGGCGTCTTCCTATATGACCAACCAATCCTTTGAGGGCGGAATAAACAATGGTGCAACTAATACTAAAAAATATGGAGACAAGCTTGGAGTTTATAGACTAACTGAGGCATTTGACTCTAAAGGAAGGCTCAGAGATCATACTACAGCACATCTATCTATTGTATCTGATCTTCAAGCTTATATGGAGGACGGCGGTGATAATTTTGCCAGAATAAATGACGACCTCAGAAAGATGAAGCAGTACCTGAACACGCACGATGGACCAATCTTAGCCAATCCAGAAACACTCAGCAGAATCCTAGGACTAAAAGGAAAGGATAGAATAATTGGAGAGGACTGGATAACCGTATATCGAGATTCTGAAATATACGAAAAGCCAGATAGTACAAGAGAAATGTCCAAGGCTGCAAGTGGATATATCAGTGGATACATAGGTAAAACCGTGTTTGGTGGAGCAATTTCTGGACTTGGTGGAATTGGCGCGTTAATGATATGTTCTTCAGCTGCCGGTCCTGTTGGCTGGGTACTAGTTGGTGTAAGCGCTCTTGGAATGCTAGCTACTAGTCCGAAGTTAAGAGGAGCACTTGGAGGTGCTGGACTTCTTAATTCATCACAAAAAAGGAGGGACCTAAATACTGACTATGTGAAGCCAACTAAGGAAGCAATGCGAGATTTCTGGAGAAGGTATGGAGATTATGTTGTCAGCTTTAAATTACCTAGTAGAGACGTTAAATGGGCAAAAGAAAATAACTTAAATATAGCTGAAGAAAAAGACCATGGAGTCGAGCTTGGTGTAAACGTTGGTGTTCCTCCTGGTGCATGGACAGATCTAATAGAAGATGTTATTCCAGTTGATGATGGAGAAGGGCATACAATTTACTCTATAAAAGTTAATAAAGATTTCTTAAGTCTTATTGATGATCGTTATCTTGATGCTATCATTCTTGGATCAAAAACTGGGCATATCCTAACTGCAAAAATGGCAGAGGTTAATAAAGAGATGTACCAAAGAATTGCTGATGTATCAACTGGGATTTCTGGATATAGCCCAGATCTCTCTACAGAAAATCTTCCAAACCTAATCGCTGCAGCTCAAGCTAATCCAGAATCAGTCACTTGGAGAAAGCAGGTAGAAAACTTAGCAAGTGCCAGTGATGAATTGGGCCGGAACGTAGCAGATAAATTTATGGCCCTTGAGGGAAGCACTCATAAAAATAGTGGAGAAAGAAAGGAATGGAGACAGACTAAACAGGAAGCACACAACCAGAATTCTGCAGCATCTAATGTAATCAGAGATCTTGGAAATAAAAATAAATCTGGTAAAGTTACTCGTGGTGGGGAAGGAACTGGAATGTTTAATGCTACATACACTTCAACAGGAACTATCCCGGCGGCTAATAATACTGGCATTCCTCCTCTTGATCTAGAAAGCACTATAACATCCCTCGTATCTCATGCTCAACCAGATTCTACAGGTTGGTGTGCAAGACATGTAAGATCAGCTCTTGAAGATGGTGGAATGGATACAACTGGGAGACCTAGTTATGGTGGAAGTTATGGCTCATGGTTAACTCAGAATGGTTGGGAAGAAGTAACTGGTGACTCTGTTCAGGTTGGAGATATAGCTGTTACTTCACCTTTCGGATCTCACAAATATGGTCATATATCTATGCTTTCCCCCATCGGAAATGGTGAATATAAATGGGTGGCGGATTTTGCTTCTAATAATGCTAGCCCATATAGAGACGACGATGGAAGCCATACCAAGATTTATAGGTATAAGAATATAATTAATGGAAATATTTCAAGTCTTCCGATATTTGGTGCAAAGGGTGCATACAGTGGAGAATCAAAATATAAGGGAGCCAATGACGTTCAGCACAAAGAGGGTGGTGGAGTTGTTGATTTCTTAACCAGTGCAATTAATAAAGCCTGGCACGGATCAATAAAAACAATAAAAACCGCTGCCGTTGATCCATATGCTCCATCACAAAGTTGGGTAGATTCGGTCAATGGAATTCCTTTAAATAGTAGTATAGCTCCTCGTTCCTTGTCAGATGAAACTAAGAGCACAATTAGTTCATATTTTAAAGGAAGTAATGTGGCTCCTTCTTGGGCAACTAGAGCAAACCTGACTGGATCTGCACTAAAATGGTCCAAACTATTTAATGAGGAAGGCAAATTCTTAGGAGATATGACTAAGCTGGATCCTGAGGTTAAGACTATTATCGAAGGAATACAATCTGCAACAGAAAAGATAGCAAGCAATACTGATGAGGATAAGGAAATCGCTAAACAACAGCTCTTAACCTCAGCTGCTATTGGTGAATCTACTCTTGCAGCTGCCGACGCAAATAGCAAAATGACTACGACAGCTATGCGTACTCTTATTGCTAACAAAAACAGTAGTCAACCCCAGGCAATTTCTGGGCAAGAAAGTAATATATAAAATAAATTAAAATGGGTAAAAAAAGTTGTTGGTACTATGATAATCAGCTTCGTGATCCAATGACACGCGTTTCTCTACATGCTAATACCTTCTATGATTCTAATTCTAAAAGCTGGAAAACATATAAGGGCAATGTAAAGGATGATGTAGTTGACGATGGTGGATATTATATGGTTCCGCTTTGCACTTCTATTCTGGCCGAAGACTTTAGCGTGTCAGTTGCAAATACCTGGACAGAAACTAGTGGAGACTTCTTATCTGAGCTTTGGAATGGAACTGTTAAAAAAGTTACTCCATTTCTAGGGACAGCTAAGGAGATGATTGATCAGATTTCCGCTAGTGCTCAGGAGAGGGCAACAAAGGAAGGATTTAAGCAGAATAAAGATCCAAAGAAGTGGGGAAAATATGAAAATCCCGATAAAAGAGCTGATGTTGCTTTAACTAATGCTCTCGTCAGGCTTGGTGATCTAAATAAAAATAACGGAGATAGATTAATTGACTATGCTAATTCCGTTCTAATTTCTCAAGGAACCAGGTTTAAATATTATTCTGGAACTGGTGTATCTTTTGGCAACCTTCAGATGAGATTTACATTATTCCCTATCTGGACTAAAGACGGATCGTTTAAGTCTGTACCACAACAACTAGAAGACTTATTTCCGTACGCCTTTGGATACTATAGAGACCTTGAAATCGGTGTCTATAAGGGGGAAGGAGAAAATAAGGTGTATGTGTCAGAAGATGAGCTAAGAGGCCGACCAGTAGTGGATGGAAATTATCAACTAGAAACAGGCGAAACTAGAGAAGTAAGCACTCTCCTTGGTTGGCAACATCCACCAGCAGGTTATGCGGCTACTTATAGAGACATAGATAAGGGCGGAATCAAGGGTACTCTAAAACTAAGAATCGGACCTTTCTATGTACTTGAGTCGATTGTATGTGAAAGTATGGCATTTAATCTTTCAAGGCAGATGGTAAAAAGACCTAGTGGAATTGGAGAAGATGCATCAAAATGGTATGGGCTTGAAAATGATAAATGGAAAGCTAGAGACCTAATTAATTTCTCTCCTCTATTCTGTGATGTGGTTATGACTTTCTCACCTGCCACTAAATATTCCGACCAATCAATGAGACAATTTATTTATGGTCAAAGTATAATTGGTGGAAATAATGAAGTTGGCGCCACTGCAAGTAACGAAATGACAAAGAGACTTGAGGAAATAAAGCAAAATATAGCCAAGAGATACGGAAATGTTTAAAAGAGCTAAGAAAATAATAAGTAATAAATTAGAGATGGGGAATTATATAGAGGGTTATGATGTATATAATTCCCTATTTCTAAAAGAATTATTAGATCCGACAATAACTAGAATTAAATATAAAATAACTAACTTTGAATATCGACCTGACTTAATTGCAAAAGATATTTATGGTTCAGAAGATTATATGGCAATATTCTTAGTTCAGGTTGAAGGTGGGATCGATAGTTTACAGAAAGGAAATTATCTAAGCGTCGTACCAAAAGAGGTTGTCGATGCTATTCTAGAGAGTTTGTAAGATGTCAGAAAATTCGAAAAACATACAAGTAGTATTTACTCCTTGGGAAATAAATCAGACTCAACTACTTAAATTGCATATTTGGGAAGGTCTTGGTGGTGTTATTCCAGGCGGTAATGCAGAACTTATTCACCTGGGGGATCAGGATGTAGTTGATAAGATAGTAGAGGATAGTACTGGATTAATAACTGTAGCCGATAAGAACCCAGGCGGACTTACTTATACATTTGGAGTATTTATAACTGGGAGAAAATTCATAAATAATAATCTTTACATTGAGTTTATTTGCCTCCCTAGTGATAGTTATGAGAGGGCTAAAAACTTCTATACATCTCCTGGTTCTGCTACTTACGATAACATAGATGACGCCATAGATATAGTTTGGCCTAAAAATAAAAACGGGAGCACTACAGCAAATATAGAAGTTGGAACAGATTCTACTAATATTCCTGTATTTAGAGATAATGAGACTGGAGCTGATTTTCTAAGAAGAATATGTTTTTCGTGGAGAAAGGACACAGTTTTTGCATTTTCCTGGGACGGACTAGTAATAAAAGATAGGGGACAGGAAGCGCAAAGAAATATAAAGACTAGTATAGGTGGAAATGGAATATGGAGGCAGAGTAACGTAACTTCACTGAAATATAATAAAGAAAATAATTATTCTCAGTTTAATCCTTGGAAAAATGAAAATAAGGATGATAAAGGGAATATAAGCATTAGTACGACTGGTGAAGAAGATTATTCCGACAGAGAACCAAAGAAAGTAACCTCCTATGTCCAACACAATGAATATAGAATTATCAGGCCCGAGTATGAAGTAATGTCCGGAAACGATTTCTCTAATAGGTCATTTATAGAGAGTGGTGGATATTCTAAGGTTGTTCTTGTTGGTGAAGATATGCCGAATGAATGGAAACTGGGCGATATAGTTAGGTATAAAAGAGTAGATGATGCAGAAAAAGACATAGAGCCAATGAAATATATAGTGGCTAGAAACGAATTATTCTACTCACAAGCCGGGGCATCAGAAGTAGGACCACACGGATATGCCTTCGAATGGACAACTACTTTATGGGGTCTTGAAAAATTAAAAGTATCTGAAGAATTAAACAATGAGTAAATCAGGAGTACAAGGAAATTTTTATCTAGGAACTGTGGCTAGTGTACCGAAGGATGGAAACTTTGAGATAGTAGCCGACATTCCTGGAGTTATACGTGGAGTTAGAGCATTTCCATTAAGAGGAGATTGTGATGAGCCTAAGCCGGGGGATGCAATTATACTACTCGGTCTAGATCCTGAGTATAATTCCTACTATCTATACTGGAAACTTAAGGAGAACGATTTTACAGGATTTAGAGCGTACGGAAAGGAGATAAGTATAGAAGAGGATGCGCTAGTTATTCGGTCATACTCCGGCGAAAACTCTGAAGATGGAGAACATGAGCCAGGCGGAGAAAGTGGAGAAAAATCTAGTATCCGGCTTGATAAGAATGGAAATATAAGTATAAATATCACTGGGGATGCTAAAATAGTTGTCGAAAATGAAGCAAAAATAGAAGCAACAACAGCTACAGTAAAAGCAGTTGACGTAGAAATTGGAGCAGGAAATACAGGAGTAGGAACACTAAAGATAAACTCGAAGGGTGTAATTCCTAGTGCAAATGGTGGACCTTTTGTAGCTTTCCCTGGACAACTTATAACACCAGCCCCAGGAGTTCCAATACCGACAGGAGATACAATAATATTGGGTTAGAGATTATGAGTATACTAAGTGACGTATTAGACCGTGAAGGTGATATAGTTGGTGGAATAGTGTCTAAGGTGGCTAGTAAAATGTCTGCCCCTCCAACCATAGATTTTACTAAATTTGACTCTTCTAAACTAAGTGATTCCAGAAAAGCAGAACTGAAAGAGTCAATTCTAAATGGTCAGGCAGAGATGAAAAGTACCATGAAAAAAGTAGAGGAACAGATTGAAAAAGAGGCGAAGAAAAAATTTGGAAACCTCAAGACAAATGTAGTTCTCCTATTTAATAATTCCAGTGCTTTTGTTTCTAGAATTGCACTGATCGCCCCTGCTATAATTTCAACTACGCCAGTCGGACCAGGAGTTTCAGCTAATATGATCCCCGCAATGGTTGAGCAACTTAAGTCAGATGGAGAAAATCTAGGAAAAGCATATGACGATACAGAAAATGCTCTAGATGATTTAAAGACGATGTGTGATGGTGTTGGCGGGGTTGAGGCTATTGATACTTTAAATAATGCAGTTTCTATTCTCCTAGGTGTCGTTGCTCCACTCCTTGCTATGGTTGGAATAAGTAGGGGAGGACAAGAAGCAAGTGAACCATCTGTAGAACCTCCGATTAATATTGAAAATAAACCGACGGACTGTGATAATTATGAAGGAGAATATAAATCCTATAATACTCAACTAAGAACCGCCGAGAATTGTACAGCATACGAAGAATTATTAGAGGGAAAAGGACGGAGCTGTAATAATTGTAAAAAATTTAAAAAATAGAGATTGAGCTTTCCCAGGGTGAAATAGTCCCTGTCTCTATATATTTGGATCACGGAGACTGATACTTTCCGTGGTTCGCTAACTTTAAAATACAAAGATAGGCTATGATAATTAAACGCAAGCTTTTTACACATGCAGATAAAAAAGTAGTGCACGAACTTTGGTCTGCTACTAAAGGATTTAGAACTCTTCCGGCTGGATATGAAAATCTAACTCCTAGAGATTTATGGAGAATTAATAACTTCACAAAAGGATTCAATAAGACATGGACCAAAGGGAAAATGGGCGCTATTGATTGGGGAGAGTTTAGTACGGTAGCCAATCATATGAATCTTCCTGAAACCGCAAAAGGAGCTCAGCATCTTGTAGAAAAGTATTCTAATCCAGAGCTTCTAGAAAGATATAGAAGCATTAAGGCTCATAGACTTGGCCTTGGAAATGAATATAAAACTTTGAATGAAAAGCCTAAAGAGGCGGCGAGACTTATTCAAATATCCAAAACAAGAGACCTAACGCCTAATGAGATAAATAAGCTTCAAACCTTAACCGATCAGATCCGAGAATCGAAACAAAAATTAGAACAGATAGATCGACAAGAAGGTAAAGCAGATGATACACCAATTACTAATATAATTCACCTGATGGGTATATTTGGAAAGAATAAAGAACAACCGGCCCAAATGGTACCCAAATTACAAAAATTTAAAAACAAACAGGGCAAACTCCACAGAGCAGCAATCGAATCTTATAAAAACAATACTGAGACCGATGATGCTCTATATAACAAATTACTAGCGGAAGCAAAAAAGCACAATAAAGTAATTATAGATGATGGGAAAAACAATGCAGCGCAGCTAGGGACAAATAAAATATTTATAGCTAATGCAAAAGATTCAATCCTAGCACACGAACTTGGACATCACCAGGTATTTAGAAGAATGGGAAACAAAAAATCAGTTAGAAGATATCAATTAGAAAACGGGGCCGTACTGGAAAACAATGCAAGTCCGTTTCCACTAATGCCCATTCCTCTTCCTAGCCTTACCAGAGTAAAAAATCCAATGTACCATTTATCAGAGGAACTTAAAGCTTCATATCAAGCATTAGCTACACTGAAGAAAATTGGAGCACCACCAGAGGAGATAGCCAGAGCTCGAAAACAACTTGAGGATGCATACAGAACCTATTACCATCATGAATTGGGAAACGTACCAAATAGAATAGGTAAAAGAACGAGATTTATAAACCATGATAATTAAACGCCAAAAATTATATACCAGGCAAGATCAAAAAGTCATAAGAGAAATAATAAAAGAAACTAATGGACTTAGATCACTGCCAAAAGGAGTAAAGGGACTGACTACCCGTGATGCATTAAGACTTGAGCAACTGAGCCAAGATATAAGAAAAGGCAAAATCACGGATGTAGAAGAATTTAAAACACTCGCTACTCATCTTGGACTCCCCGAAACAGCAAAGGGAGGACAGCACTTAGTTGAGAAATATAATAATCCTGAACTCCTTAAGCGTTACAAAAACATAAAGGCGTATAAAGAGGGCGTAAGAGAAGAATATAAAAGGCTAAGTGATCTCACAGAAAAAGAAAGTGAGATGAGGAAAAAAGCTTGGAAATCTAGGGATAATCTTGAAAATAAAAGGGTCAAGAAAGGACAGGTAGGAAAAGAATCCAGCTATAAGACAAGAGAGGAAAAAGAGTTTCAGAACTGGATTAACGAAAATGGTGAAGAAAGAAATGAGCTGATTGATAAAATAGAGCCTAGGACTAAAAAATCGGAAATACCAGAAGAGCGCCTAAAGGAACAAAAAGAACTCCAAGAGAAAAATAGACTAGATTACAGGGCTAAGACAGAATTAAGTGAAGATGAAAAGGATCTGGCAGAAAGACTAAAACAGAATGCTAGAAGGAATGGAATAAAGGTTGTGAAATCTAATGATGGTAGGTCTAGAATAAAAATGGATCGAAATGGCGGTAAAAAGCGTGGGACTAGAGTAATAGAGCTGGGCGAAGATACTCCATGGATAGTAGCACATGAGCATGGTCACGCTAAATTTTCTAGAAGACTAAACAAAGGACATAGAGGCTCAATGGAAGCTACAGCAAAAAGATATGGTCCACTATTCCATCTATCTAATGAACACGGAGCAAATGTTGAAGGGGCACAGCTAATAAAGAATGAGCTCAGGAGACAGGGAAAGAGTCAGGAGGAAATAAAGGAAGTTCTAGAAAAATATTGGAATAATCAAGAAAAATCCTACATGACTTATTATAATAGCAACCGTGATGGATCTCTTGGAATATATAAAAGATACCTAAATAAAACAAACCTAGTTAATAGCGGAAGGAGTAGAAGGAAGGGAAATAAATAATATATTCCTTATAATTGAAATGAAAGCGATAGAATTACTTAAACTTAGTGATTCTGAGATTAAGAATTATGTTAAGCAAAACGATGGCAATATTCCTCTTACTCATTTCTATTATACATTTTGGGACAATCCTTCTAAAATTTGGAAGTTTAATAGTCCCATAAAATCAAGGATATTAAAGCGCCTTCCTGTTATAGATTTCTTAGATAACAATGATCTTTCTGAGCCAGGCGCGGTTATTATGGAATTCAGAGTAAAAGGCATCAAGAAGCTCAGATTGAAGCTATACGATAAGAAGGTCGTTGAATTAGAAAGATATGACAGGTCGTGAATTTTTAAACCTGAGCGCACAAGAAGTTAAGAATTGGATAGAAAAGAATGGTCCAAGATGTACTCTTACCAATGTTACAAACGAAGACCGAGCGAGTCGTAGAAAAATTATAAAGAAGCCTATTGTAAAACTAAGACGATATGGGGATAATGACCTTGAACATTGGAGACTTACTATCGGATATATGCCTTACCGGTTTACTGAGATTGTTGGGACTATTATTGGCAGCAAAGATATTATGGTAGAAGAGGTATTAAGGTATAAGGATAAAACAGTAATTGACCACTATGACCGGCCGTGAATTCTTAGCCTTGGAGCCTGAGAGTATGAAAGAATACCTACTATCCCGAAAATTTGGTAGGTTTGAATTATATGGTGGACTTGGATTGACGGGCATGAGAGTTTGGGAAAGTGGCAGAGTAATGAAGAAAGGTCGGCCAATATTCCACCTTTACATCAATAACCCTCTACAACCTGACGAATTCTCAAAATACCAGGCTAAAATAGAATCGGCCGAAGTTGTAGTAGAAATTAGTTTTGTAGTCAAGAGAGATCCTTTTCTAATTTTAGAGGGTAGTGATTTAGAGATGGTGGATATAAAGAAATACAATAAATAATGCTTGATTTTAACACATTCGACCTAGTTAGAGTATTAATACCTAGCAAAGATTATCCAGAGGTAGTTAAGAAGATAATGGAAAAGACGGGTGGAACTAAGAAACCATGCGGAGCCCTTACACTAAGACTAAGTTCTACAAAGATTGAGGACATGGCGAATGAGATAATAAAGTTTCAGGAAAAGATTGCAGAAATAGTGGATGAAGAAAAATAGATTACCAGGGAGAAAGTTATTTGAGATGAGCGAAGTTGAGATTTATAACTACTTCAACCAATTCCCAAATCAACCCTGGTCATATAATCAATCCTTCTCCAATACATTTTTAACACAATCCTTCTCCGATACATTTTTACTGAGTGGAACTAATATTAAACAACGGAGGATAAAAAAGAAGGGTTGTATTGATTGTTCTCTCACGATATTTATGTCTACTGTATCGGTAAATCTCTTCAATGGCATTAAATATATGTCTCTAATATTTGGTAGGACTGATACAAAGCTAAAGAAGATATATTATTCTTATGCTGTTAAATAGAAAGTTCATAAAGATATTGTTGGATAGAAAATATAAACCAAGTCTTAATGAGTTTTCTAATCTTTCTTGTGGTCAAATAAAATGGTACCTTCGAATAAGAGTTGGTAGAAAAGGGCTCTCTAGATATTTATTCATGATTCATAGTAGTTTATCAAGAGTCATAGATACAACCCAAGAGTTATTATGCATAAAGGACGGATGCAAAACTAGAGGGATCTGGGCACCTAGGAGAGTGATAAAACAACCAGAACTGACCGTAGAATTCCAAGAGTTTACTTGTTATTACTTTCCTACTATATTAACGAAGAGAGGGATAATTAGAATGACCTGGAATGAGAAAGGGAAAGATATTAAGGTAAAGCTAGAAAATGACTCCCATAGAATTTGTAAGTCTGAGTGAAAAAGAACTAAAGGCACTACTAAAGAATACCAGCCAGAAACTAGGAACCACTGATTTAAAAGAAATAATAGAGTCGATTGTTCCGGTAGTAGAGATTGGTGGTAGTGGATTTGATTTCGGGGTGGTATTTAAGAAGAAACTAAGAATACAGATTTTTGGACCTTCACTAGCCTATTGTTCCTTTCTTCGATATAAAGTTAGTATTGGATTGTCGATTCCCGGTGAATTTATAGTGGAAAGGTATTGGGTAGAAGAGAAAGGACTACTAAAACCGATCGTAGAATAAATGACGCCCCTTGAGTTTGTAAGCATGAGTGAAGAAGATTTAAGGACACTATTAAAAAATCTACTAGAAAATACTAACGAGAAACTAGAGACCGTTAATCTAAAAGAGGTAATAGGGTCAATTGTTCCTATAGTAGAGCTTGATAATGACCTGGGAGTAGTATTTAAGAAAAAGATAAGAATACATACTTTCGGGCCATCAATAATCCTCTGCTCCTATCTTCACTATATAATTTGCATTAACTTAGTAATTACTAGTAAAATTACTGGAGAATTTCTAGTGGAGAGGTATTTGATGGAAGGAGAAAAATTTACAAGACTACAATGACACCCCTCGAATTTGTACAACTTAAGGAAGAAGATTTAAGGACACTACTAGAAGATACCAGTAAAAAACTAGGGATCATTGACTTAAAAGAAATAATAAAGTCAATTGTTCCTATAGTAGAGGTTAATAATATGGGAGCAGTATTCAAGAAAAAGCTAAAAGTACATTTTGTTGGTCGGGGGGCTGTCGTCTGCTTCTATCTTCACTATGTGATTTACATTAATCTGACAGTTGCTGGTGAAAATACTGTTACTGGTAAATATGTAGTAGAAATTGTAGTGAATAGATATTTGATGGAAGGGAAAGAACAATATATAAAACTACAATGACACCTCTAGAATTTGTAAGTCTGAGTGAAAAAGAACTTGTAGGTTTATTTAGAGATCACGAGTATAAAACCTTCACAGATATATTAAAGGTAGTAAAGAAAGAGGTACCGAGAACTATAGCAACCAAGGAGATATCAGTTTTTCCTAGGGTACATAAAAATCTGATAGTAGTGAAAGGTCGTGATCTGTCTGCTGTTTTTGCATATCTGAATAATTGGATTGAAATAACAGTAGAAAGGGATTGTATCAGTATCAAAAAGCTCAAAACACAGTTTATTGTAGTAAATGGTAGAGCAACTATCTTTGGTTTTTACTAGATGACGCCTCTCGAATTTGTAAGTCTTGATCCAGTAGGGTTTATAAATTTATTCGGAACAAGAAGAATAAGTCCTTCCGAGATTCTAAGGATAATAGAGGAGAACGTAGAAAGAGTAATAAAAAGTCGGGCAGGAAGAATGGCAACGGTAAGCAAAGGACTGAGGATATCTATAGTGAATCCATACGAAGATTTTTATATGATACTTTGTACTTACCTAGATACTGCAGTCGATATTTATACTTGCAAAGAAGAAATGATTATCCACAAGACGCACCTAGAGTTTACAAATAGAAGAGTCAGTGGAGGTACGAGGATATTTGGGCTGGTACTAAAAGAAGGAAAAGCAACAGTCACTAAGGAGGATAATACAAAATGATTTAATACTAGAAATATTAAATCTTTTATTTTGGTCGAGTTGGAATTGCTGACCGAAGGGAAAGCAATGGAAACGAGACAGTTGGGAGACGAAGACGAATGGAGCGTATCTTGAGCGGAAGCGAAAGTAGCGGAATGATGTCGAAGTGTCCTCTCAGCGTAAATGATTGAAGACCGAGTGAAGCGTGAGCGGAACGAGGGATGAAAGAATGGAAGCGATAGATGGGCGAACGAAGGCGAACGAAGTGAGACGTAGTGATGAGTATTCTATGTTAGTTATGTAGAAGAAAATAAAGACACTGCTCCTCGCCTTCACGTACGAGCCGTTTCGGCGAGGACCTCATTCAGAGGAAATCTCTGAATGATAACATCAAGATAAACAATATCCTTTCTTCCTCTGGAGACCTCTGAAAGAAGTGAAGGGGTCGACAGTGGCAAAAAAAAAGATGATACATTTGTGATATTTTTATATATTATAGGGATTACATAAAATTTAGAAAGAAAATATATCATTTATAAGTGATACATTTTTTAAAGTGGAAAACCTATTATTACATTTATATAAAATTGACAATTGAAATGTATCAATTTGCGCTTTTTATGACATCAATTTCTTATTTGTGATAGGGAGGACGTTCACTTCGTTCACCTCCCAACTGTTGAATTTTTAAATAAGAAATCATGTTAAATATTAAAGAATTAGAGAATGGCAACAAAGAAATTATTGTGCCAAGAGGAATCAGATATATCAGTGAATGGAGAGACTATGATTTATCTGATTTCAATTTTCCACACATCCTAGACAAAAAGATTCCTGGATGTGGGTTTACTGAATATTGCATTACTTCAGAAAATCTCAATGTAATCCTGTGTTCTCCAAGAAAAATACTACTAGAAAACAAAGAAGCCCAACACCCCGATACTGTACTATACTTTAAAAACGAGCTAGAGTCTGATCTAGAAACTGATAAAGATATTACAAAGGATACAAAAGGTGCTGTTGATGATATTGGTCTAGAGGAAGAGGTATCAGAGATTAAAAGAAGACAAATTATTGAGAGTATGGAGAATGAGCTTAATAACTATATTTCATACTGTAGATTCAATAATAGGCCAGCAAAGATTCTAGTTACTTATGATTCATTCAGATTAGTTAAACAATTTCTAATAGATCGAGGGGTATTTGATTTATTCTATGTGGTGGTAGATGAAATGCAGTCAGTGTTTTGTGATGCATCATTCAAGTCAGACACAGAACTAGGATTTATGTATCAGCTGCAGGATCTTAAAAAAGTTTGCTATGTATCTGCTACTCCTATGATTGACAAATATCTTACACAGGTTGATGAATTTAAAGATTTGCCTTATTATGAATTAGACTGGGCTTCAGAAGATCCACTAAGGGTTATTACACCAGATTTTAAGGCAAGAGTTACACAATCTATTACAGGTACGGCTGAGAAAATTATCAAAACCTATAAGGATGGTAATTTTAAGGCGCTAGATATAAATATAGATGGTGTTGTAAAAACTGTGGTATCTACTGAGGCGGTTATCTATGTTAATTCAGTTGCTAATATTATTTCAATTATCAACAAGTGTGGATTAACACCAGACGAATGTAATATCCTCTGTGCTAAGACTCAAAAGAATATAACCAGAATTAAGAAGCGTCTAGGTAAAGATTTTGAGATAGGTAAAGTGCCGCTAAAGGGAGAACCACACAAAATGTTTACCTTCTGTACTCGTACGGTTTATTTGGGAGCAGATTTCTATTCAACCTGCGCGAGATCTTTTATACTATCTGATGCAAATATAAAAACCTTGGCTGTAGATATTAGACTTGATATACCACAAATACTTGGTAGACAAAGACTAATAGAAAATCCCTGGAAAAATAGAATTGAGATGTACTATAAAACTCTCAAACCAGGAAAGAAGATGTCAGCTGAGGAGTTTAACGAAATTTTAAAGCAGAAGAGAAAGAAGACAAAAGATCTACTAAATTCCTATGCAGACTCTAGAGCATCAGCAAAACCAGCCCTGGCAGAAGAATATCAAAAACTAGCTAAGACATTCAACTACAAAGATCATTATGTAGCCGTTAATGTTCATGCTGGGAATACTCTTGTGCCAGTTGAGAATAAGCTGGTTTATGTAGCCGAGCAGAGAGCATTTGATATTGAGCAGATAGAATACGGTGATTGGTTTTCGGTGTTCAATACAATTCAGGAAAGTTCGATTGGTGATAAAATGAGCAGCGAGAATGTAAGCGCTTTTTTAGATGGAGTAAAAAAGTTGTCAGGTTTCTATTTTAAGTTGAGAGCATTATGTGAAGCTCCTTTATCAACATTAGAAATCAGCTATGTTCTAGAGAAAATGCCAATCGAATATAAAAATTACTATGAAACCTTAGGACCAGAGAGATGTAAAGCTCTAGGATATAAAAAATCTGAACTTGATAAATATTTGAGTGATTTAAAATTAGATACTGGTAAATTAGATGAAAAAATATATTCTGAATTTATTATTGGATCTAAATATACGAATATAGATATAAAAAATAGATTAGCAGATATTTATTCCGAGCTTAAATATAATAAAACTCCAAAAGCCACAGATCTTGATGAGTACTTTGTCCTAAAAGAGTGTTTAATACAGAATAAGGATACAGGTAAAAGAGATCGTGGCTTCGAAATAATAAAAAAGAAATAAAAAATCATTGAGGGTGTAGATTTAGTTCTATGCTCTCTTTAAATCTAATATAATAAAAAAGATGAAATACATATTGTCGAATGGTAAAAGCACGACAAAGGTAGAGGAATATATGATTGACTTATTTAGGCTCTATCTTACTATTTACCCTGGTGATATTCCTTGTGTGCCGGACTATGGTTTTGATTTTGACCTAGTTGGGGTATTTAAACAAGATCTACCACAGGAATTAAGGTCAAGGGTTATTAAGCTCGTTGAAAAAGTGAATTCTAGATTTTCCTCAGGTATTTCATTATCGGTCAGGTCTCTAGAAATCTTAGATGAAACACGAGCTAGGTTAGAAATTACGGCAGGTGAAATATCCGAGACCATTGATTTAAATATATACTAGAATTATGAGATCACTACAACAATACAGAGAAATTTACAGAGAGATAGCAAACAGTCTTAATTTTAGGGGAGACAGTGCTGAGCTTCTTATTCAACTCCTGGCTAATGCAACTTATATAGAGGAGGTAGAGACGATTAATTATGCTCTTGAATCTAGTCTATCAAGTGCGAGCCTAATGAATTCCAAGATAAAGCAGAGTATGGATTTTATGTATTCTGTATATCGTGGAAACTGTCCTAGAGTTATTCTGTGCTTCCGGCCGACTAGGTATATGGAGCTTAGTATGTTTGATGAGATAGCGACAAGTAGTAATTTTAAAGTCTACTATCTTGGTTATTATGAAACGGCCGGGACATCTACAGAATCTTCGGACAGTAAGGATCCACTAGCTTATGATGAAGGAGTAGTGTATGCGTCTAAGAGTTTCCTTCCTATAACTGACTCTAATGCTGATCCTATTATTATCCTAGGTTTTATCAGTCCGACGAAATATGATACAGATACTACATGGACGGTAAGCGCAACGAATCAGTACTATGTTGAAAATTCGAATCTATCTAATCTAAGTAATGATGTTAAGATAGAGATACGGAAACAGGGAGAGTCTGGTAATAATAGACTTGAAATACCTACAACCGAATTCGCTACACACATACTAGATAAGAAAATATTTGACTTGACTACACCTGATTTTGGAAGTCGTCTATATTTTAATGGTTCCTTAGAGCCTAGTGATCAGATAGTAGCAACCTATTTCGCAATGTCAAGATTAAGCGATTATTCAGAAAATGAGCTTAAGAAGATAACAATTAGGGGAGCAGCGATGAAGAATTTTGATCAGGAGTTCTTAGAGGCTAGAGGTGGCAACAGTATACTTTCTGAAATTGCCCCCGGTCTTGTCTTAATTGATGGACCAGACAGAGAAGATTCGATATCAGTCCACTATAATGCAAATAAAAATAGATACATAAATACAATTTTCAGAAGCAATACAGACATAGGTGAGCTTCTTAAAATGATGTATCCAGAAGACGTAGCGGAGACGGTGTGTGAATATTCAGATCAGGCTACTAAAATTTACTATGTGCCTGTCAAAGGAAAAAGCTATCTAAGTACAGCGAAAAAGAGAAACTTCATTGATTCTAGAAAAGCGTACTATATTGCAAATGAGATAACTATAGATGCAGGTGTTAAAAAGAAACTGATAATAAATGTTGACTTAGAGCTATATAGTAAGATCGATAAAATTCAAGACAAGATAGATGATATAGTTAGTCCTTATAAATACAGTTTTGATGCTGCCAAAAAAATAGAGAAGATGATACAGGATCCAGATAGAAGCACCCTCAAGAAAGAATTAATGTCGGCACTCAGTAAATTACCAAATGTCAGGTATGTCAAGAATATAGACTTAATCGCGCCCGACAGAGATTCAGGGGATGACACAATACCTTCATACTACGAGATAACAACTTCCTATAATATAACAATATCATGAAATTTAGTTATATAAAAAACCAGCCTCATCTAGACGGTATTGAAATAGTACACAAGATGGTAGCTATGTATGACGAGTATATATCGCCGGAAAATAAATATAAGTCAGAAGAAAATAACTATCTATATAAGTATACAATTCGAAAGGCAGATCCAGTATCTAAGTTTACTGAGTTTGTATATGATAGAAAACCTGACTTCCTAGATTTAGACGCCACAGTTAGAGATGAGCTAGTTAAGTATCATACAAATTATTTTTATATGATTAAAGGAACTAGGGAAGTGCTAAATTATATGTCTAAGGTATTTGGGTTTACATATACATCAGAACCGGTATATACAGGGTCGGATATTGAATTTGTTATTAATTCGAGTAGTATATCTTGGGTAAATGATGAGGGGGCATTTCTAGATCTCTTAAGTGATTTTTTGAAGGCATTATTATATATTTCAAATGATAATGTCTTAAATAATATAAGCACATACGGATTTACTTCCGTTAATATACCGATTGATAATATCATTGAGATTAAATACGAAAATGGTATTCATGTTTATAAAAAAGTAATAGCACAATATAATAACAATGAATCTTGAGATAATTAACAACTCATCTGGAATAGCCTATGCAAAGTATTACAGTAGTAGTACTTATGGGAGCAATTCCAGCGTAGAAACAATATATTACAATGCTGGAAAAGCCGGTATTGACTACAGGTTCTTAGAGTATGGTATGTCTTATTCCCTTTCCGAAGATGAGGATGATAGTATCTTAAGTTTCATAAGGGAACAAGACTTAAGCGGAAAGGTGTCCTCCGAGATTGAATTCTTAAATGACACTATCTTACCGGGTGGGAGTGATCTATGTCCTTACTACCCGGATGATACTTATATTCCACAGACAAATAACTTAAATTTCTTTGGATCTTTTGTTGTAGGTCTTAAGAATATTTATGTATTTCATGTACCGGAGTTAGTATGGAAGATTGAACTATTCGAAAATTTACCGGGGACTAGCGGGAATGAAAGCCCAGTCATTAGGATTACACTAAATGATGGTCTGGAGTGGGAGTATGAAGAGTATGTATTTCTATCAAGTACACAAAACTCATCTCAATCAACCCCTGACGTAAATATTTCTTATGAGGCATGGAAAAAATTGATCAACCCACTAAGAAATAAAAAGAAAAGAAATCTCCAATCTACCTGTGCTAGAGTATCACAATTAGAAGAGCCTATTCAAGGGATATATTTTGATGGGGCTAGTGGAACAATTCTAGGGACGAAGAAAGAAGAATCAACCCCGATCTTAGATAGTATGAAAGGTATGATTCGTCCGGATAGATTTTCAAAGTGGAGAAACTATAAGAAAGGTGAGACTATCCAAGAAGATGGAAAGACCTATATTTCTCTAAGTGATAATAATATAGGTGGTATTAGTCCTAGGTTCTCTCCTAAATGGGCTGTGCTTTCTAATCTAAGTAATCTGACAAAAACTGTAACCTTCTTATGTAAACACGGAGTCTTCGAATTAGATAATAAAGAGAATGAAGATGAAATGACCATTAATATTTTTGGGGAGGAAAAGGAAAAAATATTTAGATTGACTTTACCTCCTGGCGTAAATATAAACATAAATGACATTTCAGGCCTTGGTTATCTAATTAGAATGAATAGTGTAGATGAGATAGCGAAGACTGGAGAAAGATATAATGAGATAGTCGTTTCATCAACTTTGGCTCTCTCCTCCGATACCGTCAATATTCCAGTTACAGGGGATGATATAGATATACCGGTTAAGATAAAAGATCCAGACGGTAATTTTATAAGTTTCCCCGGGGCAGCCGAACGAAAAGTCTATACTGCTAATTTTGTTAGTGGGGCGGTAATTAAGGATTATATTGAGATAGATTTTGAGCCCGACCTAGACATAGACAACCACGAGGATAGAAGTAGTTGGAATTTTAATGTAAACTCTGGAATAAAAGGGGTGGATATTAGTGGGAAGAAACTAAGAATAACCCCTAAAGCAATGATTGACCTAGGGGATAATGATATAATAATAGAATCCTCACTGAATAAAATATTCGTTCTTGTTGCAAATTCTGGAGATTTCTATATACAGAACCCTTACAGAGAAGTTGGGTACGGTCAAGATGTTGAATTTTCTATCTCCCCGGTTAATCCAAATGATACAATAAATAAGATATGGATTAACAAGACGATGATAGATGGACAGCCTGATTTTATAGAAGTGCCTGCCGGAGGAATCATTGACCAATCTAAATATATAGACTGTGCAGAACTAATACAAGTAACTTCTCAGTCAATTATAGTTGAGGGGATAAAAAATAATTTAAGATTAGATATAGTAAAAGAAGATGAAAATTAATGGAAATAGCGTTATTGGAATCTGGAAGTACTCTGATGCCGCCACGTATGAGAAAGGCGATTTTGTAGTTATTGGTGAAAATATCTACATAGTTCGTGCAGATACTGTTTCTGGAGTTAGTCCAATGAATGATGTTGATGGAAATTTTGAATTTTATCCCGGAAACTTAATAACCACAAAAGAAGAGTATTCCAGTATTATTCAAAATCCTGATCTAGCAAAGGATAAATATGTTTCTTCAGCGGCTCTAGAACAAATACTTAAGAGTACGTATTTTGGTCTAGATAATGATGGAGTTATTGATTCCAGTATTGACGTCTCATCATCTGGTGGATTAAGATTAAGAGGACTGAATGGAATAAGCCAGTCTGAACCACTTAAAGATCTTATGCTGTCTAGTGAATTTAACAACGGTGCAGTAAGAGTATCAAAGGAAATTCCAGAAATAAATGGTCTAATAGGCGATTATAGTACTAAGACTCAGGGAGATAATGATTTCTGGATATGTTGTGATCGAAAGAGGTGTATCGGCTGTAATAGTTGTGTTAAGTGTGGAGGAGGCAATATATTCAAAGTAAAGGATGGTAAAAAAATCAGCGACCTAGTAGACAGTTATACAGGGAATGAGTTAGCCAGAATAGTTATAAACGATACTAATACGACTAAAACCGATTGGACTAAGCCAGTTAATATTTGTCCCGTCGATGCACTAAGCTATCGTTCAAACTCAAATGACGCCGATGTAGTATTTGAAAGAAGCTTATATAGTGCTGCTTTTCAGAACGGAGTAGTAGATCCAGGAGAGCCGAGACAGGACATTATAGTATTTGACGCAGGTTTTGAAGAGTATACAAAAAAAAGTTCTTCTGGAGGATCCTCTTCGTCATCCACTACAATCAGCCCATATAAAGTTGGAATCTATTCTAGTTCTCAAAATTCACTATCTTTAGTTTATAATGTTGGTGAAATATATGATGGAATTAGGGCGTTTATATCAGATGCAAGCAGGATTCAACCGATCCCTAGTGATGAATATATTATCGATGGATCTGGAATTACTATAAATACTGGGGACTACTTAACCAATAACACAGAATTAATTAGTACATGGACGGATGAATCTACTAGTGGAGGTACAGTAACGTATGAGGAAAGCTATACCACCACACTATTTGGCAGCTCTCGAGGATATTCTTGCCTCTCAATAGACCTAACTGATTCATTTATTGGAGAGGCGGAAAGAAAAATAAGCTCCATATATAGTAGAGGGGGAATCTTTAATCAAAGTGCCAGTGTTAGCGACTATTATGATTCATATGTATTGATGTTCATCATACAAGATATGATAGCCTGGGAGAATTATAGGTATGGTAGTGGAACCACCGGAAGCCCTTGGACATGGCGAAATAGCAACTCCGGAATGAACCCATTTTATATTTCTTGGGATAGAACAACAATTGCTAATAATTACAATAATTATAAGATCGAGCGAACACTAAAAACAACCACAAGCACAGGATCTTCTTCTACAACAACTGTAACGGATATTAGATCAGCAGGTAGAACGCTTTCTGGAGCTTTGTGCGCACTTAATGCAGTTTATCAAAGATTCTACCCACTTGCGAGTTCAATACCATTTAAGAGGAGTGAATTAAGTAAGGATTTATATGATGCTGAAGCCGAGGGCACTAGTTCGGAAGTGAACTGTGATAGCATAACCAGACTAATTACTACAGACTCTTGGTCATCCTTGGGTTCTGGAACACCAACTATCGCGCCAAGGGTAGTAACTAATATTTGGGATTCAATAGGATCTGTTTGGGAAAGGAATAAAAACACTGGAAAATATTCTAATGCAAATACGAGTAAATTCTTTAAAGAGCAGACCGAAGATAGATCGAATTATAAATTAACTCATTCAGTTGACTGTGTACTAGTTCCGCCAGAAGTAATAAATTGTTTCACTAACTATGATACGCTGACTCAAGAGGAAAAGAATCAATTTATTTCTCTTCTGGATGTATCTAGATTTCATGGTTGGATCGACGAAGAATCTACTAATAAATCAATCCTATACGATACTATAATGAGGATTTGCGGAAGTATTAGTGGAGTTGATTCTGTTGAAAAGTTAGCTAGAGTTATTAATTCTGTGGCTGGTGGAGAACTTTCAATTAATCAGATAGTCTCTATACGGGCATACTGTGCTTGGAATCTTAGCGTAGTATCTAATGGAATAAACCTTAGTGAAGATAAGGCAGAGCTGTTTTCATCCTCTCTTCCGTATAAAAATGGTAGCAGTTACGATTATGCTGAAGGAAAGTCTTTTGTACGCAATAAGATTATAACAGGTTCCAGCTCTCCTTATGGTATTAATGAAGTAATTTCTCCATCGATAACATACTCTGAGTGGGAAAAGATGTTAAAGAAGGTCGGATTAACAAACGGTAACCTGATCAAATTGTCTCCTAGACCTATTAATAGTACGAAAACTGAACTTTCCTACTATAAAATAACTTGGCCGACCACTAATAATAGTATAGACAGCAGTGTTACAGAGGTCCAAGGCTGGTATGAACAAAATAGCACGACTCAAGGCAGCGGTGAATTTGTTATCCTAAAACAGTATACTTATAGAGATTCTAATAGTTCAAAAGTCAGGGTGCAAGAGTTAATTGATCCTTATACTGCTCAAAGATTAATAAGATGTGGTATTGGGGAAAACATTGGCTCTTGGAGGTACCTGAATGATTGGAATTCACCAAACTATATAATGAAGAAAATATCTAGAATTACTGATTATGCAACAACACTCAGAGAAAGCAGTAATTCTAAAGAGGAACTGATAGTAGAAGACAGTAATAATAGATATGATCTTAATGCATATAGCTATATAACTATCGTTGCTAGTGTAAATAGCTCATTCTACTCTGCTACTATTGCAACCTCAATGATTAGTACACAATCATCATATAGTATAAATCTGACGGATAGTATTGTTATCACGATATCCTACGACCGCGAATCTGGTAAGTACAGTGTAGAGTCATCTAATTCAATTGTTTATCTATATGGCAGAAAATCTTAAGCCGGATATAATAAACGGTAAAATATCGGCAGCAAGTGATGTATTAAAATCTGCATTCACTCCTGTAAAAGCAACTGATGTATTGTCTAGGCTTAAGAGATTTAGATTTGGGCTTTTAGATCGAATATATAGTGTTGATGAATCTGATTTCAATTACAAATATTATTCGCATCTTTATCTCGATGATAATGATAAACCAAGCTCTGACATACCAGTAATTTCTAGTGTTGCAGATAATGATATATTAGTTTTATCTAATAATAATCACTTTGATTCGACAGTGCAAACTTTCGTTGATGAGTGTTATAATAAAATATTTGGAGCTAACCCTATGATAAGTAGTGAAGTTATTTTTTATAATTCAGCTAGAGAGTACTTAGGCCTTACTTCAGAATTGAGAGAATTTGAACTAATAGATACTCGCGAAACCTATACGAATCGAGTAGATATTGGAGAAGTTGTTCATCTAGCCACGCTCCCCGGGATTGTTTGTTTTGCAGACATTACGGTTCAATATAAAAAGGGAGAGAACATATACTTTAGAAACTCAATTATTCCAGCATTTTCATATGATTCGGATGGTAGTCTAGTTATAAAAGATCTAAAGTCAGAAATAACGAGTGATCTTTCTAGTAGTGTGGTAGATATCGTTATTCTATTAGACGCTCAAAAATATGTCATAGAGGTTATTCCTTTTGATCCAAATTCAAATATAAGTGAGTGTATAATAAATAGGTGTACGATAAAATATGGCAAGTACTAAACAAACATACTTACTTGGAACTGTAAAAACCGTAGTAGATAACTGTGCAAGACTATTTCTATATGATGGAACTCAAATAACCTATAGAGTGTCTTTATATAATATTGATGATATGTACTCTAAATTAGAAAACGGTACATACAAAAACAAAAAATATGTTGCAGAGTTATCAGGAAGTAAGACATTCACTTATAGTAGTACCAAAGATGATCCAGGGTTTGATACTGTAATTTATGTATCAAGCTCTGGAGAACCTATGGGATATACTGTATTTGGAGAACTTCAGACGCTTGGGGGAAGGACAGTTTCAATTAATCTAAGTCAATTGAGCCAAAGGGTTTCAGGAGCGACGTCAGGCCTAAATATCTCATATGCAGTTAACGCGACGGAATCAGAAGAATTAGAAAAGTACAAGAATATTCTAATCGATTCTAGAGAGGCTGTTATGAATAGGAAAGGCGAGCTTCTACCTTACTCTTCACATGTATCTTCCCTAGATAATATATTTCTTGGGGATAGATTCGTCAAGGAGAAAGATCAGGATTTATATAGATTGGGAATATTCTATGGAAGAAAACTAAACCCATATCCTGATACAAAATTTACAAAATATGATATAGGTTATTGTGGAGGTGATGATATAGCTTTGTTCTCTTATGGAAATGAAACCGACAGAGGAGATACATTTAGCATTCAATCACTAACTAAAACATTTGGAAATACAGATGTTCCTATATCATATACAAAAACGAAAGAAGGAAGATCTATACTAAGGACACTAGAAACGAATGAAATAAAAAATACCACACTCGATTATATAGCAGGTCGGTATTTAGTTTGTAATGTTCCTTATCTGGGGCAGAGGATTTATGACACTTACCAAAATCTGTGGTTAAAATCAGACAGTGGGGTTGTTATAGCAAATCCAAAGACGCCCGGTAATAAAATATATAATCTTCCAACTACTTCGTTATTATACAGTGATCTAATTCAGATTATTCCAGAACTATCGAGAGCGTACCTGGGATCTTATAAAGGCCAGACTCTAAGCTTAAAAAAGATAGTTGGAAGTTGGTATATATTTCAGATTAAGTCCAATTCTAAACAATTAAAGAAGTGGTATATGATCTGCGGAGAGGGTATGAAACTATTTGCTACCTCCGACGACAATATTATGTTCTTGAATGATATGGTATTGATACAGAAAACTAATACCGGATATTGGATTTATAAGAGCGATAGTGGACAAGAATTTATGACCGATACCTATAAGAGCGATTCCAATTTAACTCCTGAAAATGAAGGAGAGTTTACGACTAAGGAAGGTTGGAGAAATTCTAGCTTAGCATATTATAGGAGAATGCATAAGTTCCCAGAATCGCTCGAAATAATAGCAACTTTTGGAGGTCTAATTTTCTGGATGGACGACGAAAATAGATTATATTATTTATAAGATGAAATTTAAAATACTAGAAGGAAAAGTAGAGTTGTTTCGCCGGAAAGACTCTAAAATTATCTTGGCAGGAGTATGTGGAATCTGGGAAAAAGATACACAGGTCCTAAAAATATATACTGGAAATAGTCTCCTCGATTGGACACAAAATACAATCACCATAAAAACTGTTGAAGGTATAGATGTTCTTGAAATTACCAGAGAAGGAGAAGATCTGAGCGGCGAAAATATACTGATTGATCTTCCATTCAACTATGTATTTACTGTAGAGGTTAATGGTCAACAGGAGGTAAGAACTCTAAATTTTGAAGCTGACATAGAAACCGAAATAGTTGATACCGAATATCTAGAATCTAATGGAAAAACTGTATCAACATGTCTAGCTGATCTTGTTGTGGCGGAAGAGCTAGTAGATATTTTTGTAGATAATGATTCATGGAGGAGATATAACAGAACCCAAAGAAAAGGAGATTCACTAGTTTCTCCATATCTAGATGAATATGGTAGAATAGTAGCCTCGGAATATTCTTGGGATGTTTATGAAGAATTTTCTAACGTATCTCTTCGTGGCGGATTTTCCTCTTATTTTGGTGAGGTTCCGTTTATTGAGTTGACTGGGTTTGTAAGAAAAAAGACTTATAAGCATAGTTTAGGAGATACAGTAGTTTCTACATCACTAGTATCAGTTAAAGAGACTCCCGGAATTGAAATAGAAATACAGGGAAACAAAGATGGAATTACTATAGATAATAAAAATCTTAGAGTATACTTTGATTGGAATGTAGTCGACAAGAATAGTATTTTCTATATATCCCTTAAATCTGGCAAGTTACTATCTAATTCCGTAACCTTTGGATATGTTGGAGGAGATATTGTGATTGAAGATGAGACAAAAACTTCTGCACTCTATACTCTACTTAATGAGCCAGTATTTGTGTTTCAGCCAGGGATAAAGCACTCAATATATCTAGTATGTAAATCTCTTGTTCCAACAAATAGGGTAAGTATTTCTCCAGATAAATTTGATATCTCTGTTTCAAGCGGAGCATTGGATAGCGGAGGATATCTTGCAATCGAGTTTGGTCTTAAACCCGACGTCGAATTAGAAAACGAAGAAGCAAGACCAGAATTATTCGAGGTAAAAATAGAGGATACTACTATCTACAGATTTAGGGCATACCAGGTAGATCAAGACTCTTCCGTAATACCAATTTCCCTTAGTCGTGGTGATTCAGCTATATATGTTGATTCAGAGGAAGGGTGTAAGTTTGGTCTAATTACTAGTAGGGAGTCATATACTCTTAGAACTACAGCATATATTCCTTCCACTGATTATAGCTCTATATTCGCTAATAACAGTATAGGAAATATCACTGGGGATGGAAAGAAGTATGTTCGGGGTATTAGTTCTGTAAACGTAGTTCCTTCCTGGGAGTGCATAGACATAAGAAACCTTTCAAACGGTGAAGAAAAGACCTACTATCTTGGAAGCGGAGACTATACTGTCCTACTTCCTTCCTGGGCACATTCCTATAAGAAAGATGATTCTGATGTAGAGCTTATTCATAGCAACACCATCGAAGTCAATTTCTCAAGTGATTGTACATATACTATACTAGGAGAAGAGGAATCTGGTTATTCTATTACTCTGGATTTGGTTCGTGTTACTGAGGGGTATGAAATAAACACATCTCTAGATTCTAATATTCCTAAATCGGCCGAACTTCGACAAATCGGAATATTGTATATTACTAATGACGGTACTGATCTGATAAGGGTATACAAAATGATACCAATATATTTAAGACCAGACTACAAGATTGATGATAGTATTGGTATAGATTTTCAGGGCAATATCGATCCATGGTTAAGCTCAGAGATAAATATGTGGAAACAGTCAAATCAACTACATACCTATACAGTTTTCGATATAGTTTTAAATAGTTCTATATCAGCTCCAGATTATTCCGTTGATCCAATTCTAGGAAGTGATAGTTCTTCTAGTAAAATAAAATATGAATGTAATCTTCTTAGTAATGAACCAGGTTATATAGAATTAGATAAGGTTCACTATGATAATGGAAAGATATACATATCCGCAGAGGTAAAATCCCTTCCAGAAGATACGATGAAAACTGTGGGTCTGGAAGTAATAGCTAGATGTAATGGGGTAATTATAGATAAAAAGTCTGCTACGCTACATGTTTATCCAGAGTTTCAAAAGATAGAATTTTATGAACCAGGTACTTCAGAAAATCTTGATTATGAGTGGTGCAATCCAAGCGTAACTATAGAAGAGGTTAAGTGTTCTTACTATGTTATGTATTCGGATAGTATAAATGATTATCAGCAGATAATGTATGGTGATAATCCCTGCGGAAATTTCTATTCGACAAAAACCATAATATCAAGTAGAGATCTTGATCCGAGCGATATAGTGTGTTATGCTCAATATGGTACATCATCAAGCTGGAAAAAGTTAAAAACTGCAAAAAAGTCTGGAGGTGATGAAATTAGCTTTGAGGATGCAAAGGTTTCTCTTCAGGTAGAATCTGTCGTTGATTTAGCTGCAGGATTAAAAAAAGTCAAATATATAGTAAGTTATATTCCTGCGGTTGTGGCTGATGGTTTTCCAGTTCACCCTATGAAAATGCAAATAGGCAGTAAAAATCTATATATGTTTTTCTTACCCCTTAATCCATATATTAGAGGATATAGACTGTGTATAGATAATGACGACTGGGTAAACACCATTCCGCAGCAGATTGTTGATGTTGATTCAGATCCGGGACATGACCAATCAAATAATACCAAGATCGGCTATTTAGGCGAATATATTATCCCTAAAATAGTAAATCCATACTTTACGAATATAAAAACAGAGGATCAGGTGAGGTCTAGATTTAATCTAAATAAGTTATCCATTGTGTTTCCTAACTTCTTTAGTATTAATGAGAACCCTCCTTCAGCTAGTAGTTTTATTACTATAGACAATGATGTCTATCCTCCTAGTGGTCAATCTTCCTGTGAAGGTAGCCTTACTATTAGACCTAGTAGTAGTGATAAAGACTATTGGTACGGAGCTAAAGAGAGCATATTTCCAAATTTTACAGAATTAGGAATTCCTTCAAACAATGTTGGATATAATTACTACGAACCGAGTGATATTGTAAAAGATTACTTGGTGAGGTTTGTAGCTAGTGATAGTGGCGAATTCGATCCGGCTGAGCCCGTAGACTTTATGGATATATTTCCTTCCACCGTAGAACTGAATCCATTTGGGGAAGAAAACAAGTTAATTAATGGAGCACTTCTTTCACATAGGCCTTGGGATATTCTTTGGGAAGATCCTTCTGATCCGAATCCACAGCTTCTACCAGAAGACGTAATATTAGGAATGTGCCTACTTGCTAACCCCAAGATAATAACAGTGGATGGAAAACTAAATGACCTAAGTTTATCCACAACCAGCACTTTTGATAGGGACCAAGATAGAGATAGTGATCAAGCTTGCTGGCAGACTACAGTTAGTGTAAGTGTTGGTAGTAGATACAGTTCTTCCTGGATTGGCGCTGATATTGTTGGGTATGAATTAGAGCAGGAATTACATAGTATAAGTGCTTCAGTTCTTATGGTCGGAGATGAATATAGATATACAGGCTATACTTTCTACCAGCCCTATCCGGAGTGGTTCGTAAAGACAGGAGATAGAGTATTTAGACTATTTCTATCTGATACAGGTTCTGGAGAGGAGTATAAGTTGCCCCAGAATACTCCAATTGAACTTGAGACTGGCCCAGAAGGTGGAAACGTTAGTTTTAGCGTTGATTTATATAGTGATGATACTTTATGGGGCTGCCTAAGTATGTCATATGATTCAGTGCCTTTCATTGAGGTTACTGGAGACGCAGCTGCAGAAGACCTATCATGTAGTGTTGTTTCTGGAGGAATAACGGCTGAAAATATTGAGATTAATAATAATATTGTATCTGTGTCTATTCCAGCGATGACAAGTAGTGATGATTCTGATAAAGATTACGTTCTTCGATTTACTTATACTTATACAGAATTAGACGAAGAAGTGCCAGTAGAGGGAGAGTCTGAAGGCGAAGGGGAAAGTAGCGCGGTCGAAGTAGAGAAGAGAGTTTCTTTTGATTATATTATTAAGCAAAAATATAATCCCCTCCAAATACTTACAACGGCCGATCCTTCAATTTATTCTTTCGGAGTAGGAATGTTGAAATTAAGCTCCGCAGTGGAAATAACTAATATAGTCTGTGAAAACTCCGATATAGATGTTGTATTCACGGCCGGGATTGGTGAAGCTAAAGATAAATTATTCATTTTCCCTGGAAGTAACCTAAATACTAGAACAACCAAAGATTTCAGTATTCCTTTGATTATCAAGGGGAAAATAAATAATATCGATCATATCTGGAATCAAACTATAAATTGCAGGCAAGGGTGTTTTGACATTTATCTTGAGTCCAACAATCACTTAGTATTTAATAGATACGATCCTGGTGATAGTACAAGAGTATATGTTCCAAGAGACTATGACAACGTTGATATTATTCCAAAAACCTCAGAAATGGAAGTAAATCTTGGTGGAACTACTTATACTGGAGCGGAAGCTAGAGCAATAGTAGAGAATATAGATGTTAGTCTAGTAATCGATGGAAGCAATAGAAACAAGAACTATCCGTATATAGATTCAAAATATACTCTAGCTCCAAAATACGAGGGCAGAAATGATATAATTATAAAACTACCTGTGGAAATTGCTATAGAGACTGATGACTGTGGTGGTTCGGCAAAGAATTTAATTGAACTGTACGGAAGTCGAGATGATGTTGTAAGTAGCTACAGCAAAACATTCAATATACAAATAAAAACTAACTAAATAAAAGAGAGAGATGAGCTTTCTTGATCATTTGAATGATATATCTGAGTCATTAGTTAAACTTGATGAGAAAATTGGGTTTCGAAGGCTACTTGGATATACGGTCGTTATATTATTAATCATTGGATTATTTAATTTTAGGACCGTGGTTAAAGAAATAATTGAAATAGTAGAAGAAATAACCGAACAAATCCACTCAGATAGAATGGAGAAGCGGGATGAACTACTATTTGAATTAAACCCTGTCCTCCAAGAATTCCGTGCTACTCTTAATGCAGATCGAATCCTGTATTTTGAGTATCACAATTCAAAGGAGAACTTAGTCGGCATACCTTTTAAATATGTTGACTTAGTATTGCAGAATCTGAAGTACGGCGTTTCTTCGATTCCTGAATCAACAATGAGTGATGTTAATGTTGGTGCTATCTCAAGTTTGTACGAAGTGATAAAGAGAGGCAGTATCGTTTATTGTTCGGGAAGTGATGATGAGTACTTTAGAACGACTTATCCTGGTGCTTGGGAACTATTTGCTAACTCAGATGGATCTAAACAACAGGTATTTATTTCAATTCCTGGAGTACGTCAGCCGGTTGGTATGATTGTGCTAGAGTGGATGAGTGAGTGTGATTTAGAACAAAGGGATATTGCTGAGATTGCTTATAATGGATCTACTTCATTTATCCCTAGAATTAATGGACTAATAATGTCCAAATCAGATAAATAATTTTTTTAAAAACTTAATTTATTATGCCAAACGATGATGTAATAATCCCTCAGGAGAATGAGGATGTTGTTGTTAATGACGTATGGACAGTTGGTGAAGACATAGTTCCTAGCGTTTATTATCAAGCTTTTTCTGCACACTCCGCTTGGAATGCAGATGATGAAAGTGTTTATAGAGCATGGGTTATTGACGGAGAACCAAGTGAAGTTGAAGGATTTGCTGGTCCTGCTGCTGAAATTGATCTTATCGCCAACCCTGTTACTACTGAACCCGGCGACGATGAAGATGAGCCAGCCGAGACTAATGTAAGAGAGCTTCTTAATATCGGAGCAAATAAGTGGGGAGTTGTTGCACCAAATGAAGCAGTTGCAGTTGCGATTACCCCTAACGAGGATCTAGAAGAGGATTATCCAGATGTCAATGTTATTATTGATGGAAAGGAATATGCAGGTCTTGGAATCCTATCTAAGCCTGTCGTATTCAATATGGATAAAGATCATAGGATTGTTATTGACTGGGCACACGGTGAGGTATACGAGTCCTTCCGTATTGTAGCTAATCGATAAAAAATAAACTAGGGGAGTATTGATATAAACTTTACTCCCCTTTTAAATAATTAAATAAAATGACAGAAGAAGAATTATTGATCAATTCGCGCTGTGGTTACGGTTATCCTGATCCTGGCGTAATTATCAGTGCCCCAAATCAGATATATTTTTATGGGAGAACTGATTATACTTATACTGAAGAAGGAGAAGAGCCTGGTTTAGAGCCTGGAAACTTTATTCGTATTCTTGTAGACATGCCAGTCGAAGCGGACTCAGAAAGTGCTTACCCAGATCCAGGGGACTATCAGTATACTATTGGAAAAGATACGGATTTTACATGGCTTGTTAATCTGGGTGATGGATGGTATAACGATGGCGAAACAGAGTTAGAAACTAAGCTTTATTTCGGAGACTCAGAGGAACCATTTTACATAACCTCTGCATCCTTCTACGACAATAGAGTTGTATATCATCTTGGTCTTGGTGGAGCAGATCATACCATTGCCGTTGAAATCTCAGAGATTGATGGTAAGTGGAAACCATCAGAAAATACGGTATATTACGGAAGAACTAGATAAACTAGAATCATGACAGAAGAAGAATTAATTATAAATAAACGTTCGGGCTGGACTACCGGCGAAGATATAGTTTTGTCTAAAATTAATCAGATATACTACGAGACTAGAGAAATTGAAACTAGTGGTGAAGAATCTGAGGGCAGTGGTTATAAGGATTTCGATATTTCCACTTTACCTGCAGGCGCTATAAGAGCAGTTGTATATAATCTACATGGAAGGAGTGTTGGTATTGCCCCGACGCTTTATATTGGCAGTTCCGAACCAGTTTACGTTGATGCTAAAGAAAGTTTTGCATTTTATGAAATAGAAGGAGAAGAGCCTGAGCATTCTGGAGACTTTACATACCCTATAATCCATTGTACTCTAGAAGATGTACCCGCTGGTGCATATTCTAATACAACTCCCGAACCTATACGTGATCCGGATGATGAAGAAAAGATTACATCATTTTATACTAGTCTTATCGTCGAATCTGTAGGAGAAGAAGACGAAAGAGAAGTTGTTCATTCCTTTGATGGAGTGTATGATGAGCAAGGAACCAGTATATTCAATATTGAAACTGTTCCAGCTAGTGAATTAAAGACCTCCGGAACTCTAGAACTAAGGGCAGCTAAGCAACTATCACTAGTAAACTATACAATAACAGTTGATTTTAGCCTAAGTGATCAGGACTTAGTGTCAAGCATAAGCAATCAAATTTCTGAACATGAGACTGGTATTGTAAGTATAGACGGCGTGTTCTCAGATGATCTAAAGCCATACTTCACATCCTCCAGTTCCCCTGAAGCAAGTTTAGTTAATAACTTAAGATTGGCAAAGAGTAGTGACATCATCTCTTTTAGTCTAATGCTTTAATAAATTATGGACGAAAACAGAGAATTATACGATCTAATTAGTAAGAGATCGGGCTTTACAATAGAGAATGGGGTTATAATTAGTTCTCCATGGAACGTATATTTTAAAGAGATAGATCTAGAAAAACCTGTTCCAGAAAGTGGTAGTGATGAGGAAGAGACTTATGATGATTTAGATCCTTCCTCAATAGTACTTCCAGAGGGTGCAATGTTTCTTTCAATTTTTAATCTTCATGGTGGTACTGCTATAGTAAGTAATAACGGTGAAGAAGTTTTGAGGGTGACTGAGAACTTCTATACATACACTATCGAAAAACATTCTGGAGATATTGTTAGTCATGTAAATAAGATTAGCGTAGATCCAACATTAGAGTTTGACCCGAATACTTCTAATATTAGTTTTGCCAAAGATGGAGTAGAAGGAAAATTCTTAGGTACTATTGTTGATGTTAGTGATATTAACTATATGGTCAATACATGTCTTTGGGCAGAAGACGATCAAAAGTGCTTATCAGGAAGTCATACTGTTACTGCCGAGATAGTGGCCGTCGATCCAAATGCAGAGGGATATACTGTAGGAAAAAAGCAGACATTTGATATACAGTTCTCTGTCGACGATCAAGTACTTATTACTAACCTAGAGAATGAAATTAAGACTGCATTTGGTGTTACTAATCCTGACTATATTGAGTTTTATTCAGATCCAGGTATTGAGATGGACGAGAATCATTTCTTCCAGCCAGCACAAAATGCCACTCCTTATCGATATGTAAAGGATGGAGCAGAAGTCCCGTACTATCTAGTATCTATAGGTAGACATAATTATTAATAAATATTATGACACAAGAAGAATTAATTAATAAGCGTGGTGGATTTGAGGTCGATCCTGGTGTAGTAGTATCAGGCCCATATCAAGCTCTCCATCACACAAGTCTAAAATTTAAGTATGACGTTGATATAGTTGTCCCTGAGTCTGAAAGTAGCGAATCTGAGGATGACACTGATCCGACAGATTTCGATCTAAATACTCCACTTCCAGAGGGATACAACCTAAGGTATGTAGTTAATCTTCGTGGAGGTACACAGATAAGTGGATATGATGGATCAACTATTACAACAGAGAGTTTTGCCGTATATGCTAAGTATGATCAGTCCAGAGACTGGTATGACTTTAAGTGCACCATTTCGGACGATATTACTGACAGAGTAGAACCACTACTTACTAGGGAAGGTTATATATTCACTGGCTTTAAAGAGGGAAAACCAAGTGATATTTTTGAACAGATGTTTGTAAATGGCGGAGAGTCAGAGATAACCGATGCAACATTTACAGCCACATGGAAACCAGAGAGCGAGATAAAGACTTCCGGCACAATAAACATAATTGCTAGAAATAGAGTCAGTGTTGATGGAGTTAGTGATCCTCAAGAAGTTCCCATTGTAGTTGATCTAAGCGATACAGATGAGGCTATAGGGGAACATATAACGACCACTATACAACAGGAACTCGATCTTGATACTGGCGAGGTTCTTCTCAGTTTGCCTAATATAGAATCCGGATACATAGATGGCGGTCATGCTTCAGGAGACAATAATCTAGTGACTTATATTAGATTAATGAATTCTGGAGATGTTATTAATTTTGATATTAATTCAATAGTGTAATTTTAAAATCTTAGGGGAGGGGTATATTAAATCCTATATGCCCCTTTCCCTAAAAATAAAAAGAAAATAAATGCATACTATAACAGAAATAAGAATACCTAGGTGTGAATATATTCTGGGTGATAGGGTTCACGCAGTAATTCACCTTAATAATATCGAGCATAGTGTTGGGAAGCCGGTCATGGTTAGATATAGGCTTGCTTCCGGAGGTACTGATACTATAACTGCCATTGGAATAAAAATGGGGAAGGGTCCAGACTGTTATAGTATAGTTTCAGAGGGTGGAGTAAATTACGTTGCAGAGGTTAATGAAGATCTCCCTGACGTATCTAGCCTCATTCATAACATAACATATATAGCAAAATATAACGGTACCTGGAGCTCTGTTTATATTGATGAAACGGGTACGACAAGAGTAATTAGTGCGCTCTCTGATGGTTCTAAATTTTACTGTCTTTCTGATGGGCACGATTACTATTACAGGAATGGAGAAGTTGTCAGAGATGATGATTTGGTAGGATTTATAAATGACACGATTGAAGTACTTAGACGTGGTGAAATAAAGCTGGAGGTAAGTAGTAATATTAGAACGAAATATAAACCCGGCGAAATTATACCTATCCCATCTCTTACCGTCCTAGTTAAAGATAAGGATGGAAATGATATGACAACCCTATGTGAATTTAGTATTAAGTCAGGGGGAAAAGATATACCGTTTTCAATTCTTCGCGATCAGATACTAATAAACACAAACATTCAAAAAACAACAGAATATTTGGTAACTGCGTCTTATAGTGTTGGGGACGAAGAGCCGGTGAAAATAACGACGGCAATTAAGTACTGGGTTATTCGGCCGTGTGAGTATGGGCCAGACCAAGGAGAAATGAGAGAAATTTTATGGGCGGCCGATGAAAACTTAGATATCCTTACGTCGTTAAATAGAGACCGGCTAATTCTAAAAGTCCCATCCGAGTTTCCAAGATTTACACACATATACGATGCTCACGGATTAGATTATATAGACGATTACACTATACTATCTACACCCGACTGGACTATATATACGAAAGAAGATGCAGTGAGTATAGATAATTTTAGACAGATATTTACACTTTAGTATGAGTGGAATTAATATAGGTACAAATTTTAACTATCAAGGTTCTAATTTTCTTGATAGTAGACAGGGATTACCGCAGACTAAGGACGATCTCTTAACCTGGGATGTCTTAGTTCCCCTTGGTTTTGAGACGTGTGTTAGGGGAGAGTGGTATGTCTATAAAGGAGAGAATTACTGGAATATAGAAACAGGGCATTGGGAAAGAAGAATAGACACAAGTAATATAGAGGCGGCAATTGAGAAACTAAATGCAGCTGTCTTTCCCATGGATCTTATTGTGTCAGGCGGAGGAATATATGAACTCGGATCCTCTATTCTGCCAGATCTTAGGTGGACATTAAAGAAAGAATCCGCCACATTTATTCCAGATCGTGTTCAAATTGATGGGTTGGAAATAGATAACCCTGGAAATAATCAATGGTCCCCTAGTTCTCCAATAAACGCTAACCATACCTATACAATCAGGGTGTGGTATAATAGCTCTTCTTATTCATCCTCTGTTTCTCTCGAATTTAAGCAAAAGAAATATTGGGGTGTTATATCAAATCCATCTACGTTTGATGATGTTTTTGGATTACATAGTTCTTGGGCGGATAGTTGGGAAATGGATACGACAGTCTTTAATTGTACTGGAGGTTATTATCCAGCCTATATTATTCCAAGATCATTATGGCCAGGGGAAGAGACATTTAAAGTATGGGTAGGAGGATTTCAAACTACCGACTATACTTATACAATACGAGAAATAGAAAATATGTCTGGGTATGAATCTGAGTATGTAATTATAACTCTTGGACATATACAGACAGGAATATTGAATATAAAATTTGATATAGAATAGAGATGGCACAAATTAGAGGAACAAACTTATCCGCGCCGATTGTACCATTTACCGATCAAGATACATTCCCAACACACCTGGCTGAATTTGGAAAGGGTGGATATAGGTCAGTCAATAATATAAGCGAACGTGATGCTATATTTTCAGAAAGACTAGAAGAGGGAATGCTAGTCTGGGTAATTACTGATCCGTCTGGCAAACACTTATACCAATACTTAGGAGGAGCTTGGGTTTTTCCTGATTTTGGTTCATCGGGTGGAGGAGATAATAGTGGAATAAAGAAAGTACCCACTGTAGATGCTCTAGTCGAGGTTGAAGGAGATTTTGCATACGTAGAGGATATTGGGGTTCTGTACGTAAGAAAGACGGATAGTGGTGAATGGAAACCTCTTGTAGCTCCGGATAGTGGTGGAGAGACAATAATTATACCTTTTAACTATGGTATTCCGATTTATACGAAGGAGATGTATGATTCTCTCGACTATAAACCGTCTGATTATATACAAATACCTTCCGAGTCTGAAATGCAACTTAATAGCGGAAATGGATACTATGTTGATATCCTATTCAATGCAATTAGATCTCTTCAGGCTGAGGTAGCTAGATTAAGAAATTCATTTAAGTATGGTATCAATTCGTATACTGGAAAAGATACTGCAATGTCAAGTATAGTTGATGATCCAGAAGGAGACCCAGAAGAAGAACCGTTGTGGGCTACTACTGAAGAGGATCTAAGTGAGATATCTGGTCTTAATACTGATCTAACTAGTGTCCACGGTTTTCGCCCTCTAGAAAATGTTGAGGTGAGGGAAAATGGACTGAGATTTTTAGACACAGCAAGATGGGAGGACTCAGCTAGCTTGATTAGAACGACCGAAGATTCCAAGCTCTATCTATATCTAACTACGAGCGGACAAGATATAAATATAGAACTACAAGACCTAGACGATGAAACTATAACTTCAACGCTCGGGATTAGAGAGCTTGAAATTCCACGGTCGGATAGATATAATATAATGGTAATTGTCTCTAGAACGGTAGAGTTGGATGGTTCAGAAGCTGCCGAGAACTATATATGGGTTAGTATTAGTAACTGGGCAACGGGACAAACCACTAATGAAGGCTACTGGAATGAGGCTACTGGAAAATTAACTGTCAGAAAAACTCTACTTGATTCTAGGTATACAATAGTGGGTATAGAAATGAATGATCTGGATCTATATAAATTTAATGTATATAGTAAATATCAGGACTTCACTTCTCCCGTCATTCCTAGTACTCCAAGTGATGAGGAATATAAATATAAAGTTGCTCATATAACAATTAGATCGGTTTCTAATTATGCCGAACTAAAGAGCATAGAAGATCAATTACCAAAGAATGAATTAATATATAACGAGGAATCAAACGTCCTATATATAAAAACTGCCACAAAGGTAAGAGCTATTTCTGGTGGTGGAGGTTCTGATTCTGGCGATGATGAAAGTGGTATGGAAAAACAAGAAATAATTGAATGGTTAGCTAAAAACGGTATTATAGTTACCGAAGAAGGTGGAGATCTTAAGATCTCTCAAATCGCCGATATTACCTTTGTTCATCAGGGTACCGGCAAAAGATTTAAGTTTGAGGCAGATTCGACTGGTAATCTTCATGCCACAGAACTTTTAAATACTAGCTATACTGGAACTGGAGGAATCTTACCAGTTAATAGCTTTGACCCAGAAACAGAAGCAAAAGGAATTCGTGGATTTGTTGGAACCCTGGGTGATAAGATCCTAAAAACCAACGACAAGCCAATTGCAGTCGATAAGGATCATGGTCTATATAGCGACCGTGTTAAGATTGGTGCTATATATGCCCCTAGAGAAGGACAGACTAGTTTTGGATGTTCTCACGCATATATTGAGCTTGAGAATACTTCTGACAGAGACTTCCTACTTGATGGATGTTATCTACACTATGCGACGGGTGTATCGGGCTCAACTCCAGATATAACAACCTATCATCTGGCACTTGAGGGGAAAATACCTGCCGGAGGAACTTATCTAATTAGGGGTAAGCAATATACAGATCCAGGCCAGGCAAACTGTTTCATTAATGTTAGTACTTATGATAAAGAGTGGTATATTGGTAATGGAGAATTAATCGATCTGACAGTCGGACCTACCAATACTTATCTCTTAACTTATGGACTCCCCGATGTAGCTTGGACTTTTACTATGTGGGACTATAATAGTGATAATGAGACAAAGTCAAAGGCTCCTTGGGTATATGATCCTCACTACATTGATTCAGTTTCAATTGGTGGTTGGATATATAATGGTAACTCGACGTCCGCCGCTACATGGAGTCCGTTTAAAGAAAAAGATAGCAGCATTGGTAAAAGTATTTCTTATACAGCACAGTCCTTTGATTGTATCTATAAGAACACATTCGAACTAGAACCAGCTAAACAGGGATTTCAGAGCTGCGGAACAATTGATTCTAGTAGACTTCGTGGTGTAACTCCTGGAGATTTTCAGTATCTTAATCTTGAAAAGGATGTAATTGAATTTCCTAAATCGGGAGATACACTTCCCGTTGCAAAATATACTCCTAAGGCATCTTTCGAGCATAAGAATGTTAGTACAGACAAATCAAAGCTAGACCTAGAGAAGCCTAATATGGTAACTTGTAGTTTTGGTATTAATATTCACAAGACAAGGTGCTTCAACTGGATTAGTGCAGGTGAATTTAATGAGTATATATGGCTAAGACCAAAGGGAGAAACGACCTGGGCATCGAGATTTGAGTCTTACAAAGCTGGTGGAAACGAAAAGGATGTTCCAGGCAGTATGACTAGAGTTGAATATACTAATGCTCAACTTAGGGCAGCTGCATATGAGAGAATTAAAGGAACATTCCCTGCCGACGGAACTCATTATACTTCACACAAATGTATAGTCAATATAGTTGCTTCTGCCCCTGAATCTCCTGTATCTTATGAGTATGTAGTTGGTCGTGCGGATAAAAATATGAATCCCGACCCCGATCATACAAGTAAAGTTCAGGAATTCACTCTTTATCCTAATACATATACCCCTAGAGTATTCCAAACTACAGATCAGCAGGGTTTCCATTGGATTGAGTATCAAGCATGGGCAGCTGCAGCCGAGGAAGTTAATAAGTGGATAGATAATGCAAAGCAGGCTGAGAATATTATACCTATTCTAATCAATACTGGTGATATGACTCAGAATGGTACTAGAATAAATGAGTGGCTTGATTATTATAATGGAGGCCGCTGTTTATTCGATCACCTTGAGCAAATGAATGTTGTTGGAAATAATGACCTTGTCGGAACCAATCCTGAAAAACTTGGTACTGGTGATGATAATGGTAAATCTAATGGACACTATTTCCACGTATTCTATTGCTATGAGGTAAATCAAGATGTATGTCCAATCATTCCTAGTAGTGATGGAACCCAGGTAAAATATGTTCCTAGTTTCTATTACTTTGAAAATGAATCATCTGGAACTTCTGGTCAGGCTGGTTATGTTCCTAGCTATAGATTTGTCTTTATCAACTCAGAAATTACAATGATTAATTGTAGAGATTGGTATAAGAGAGTTAGTAATGGTATTCCGGTTAATGTTTACACCGGCTGGCCTATTACTGATTCCGCCATTGCAACTTATGATAGTGGATTTAAGACGATCTATACAATGTTATATGAAATTCTTGATGAGGCTAGAACAAACGGACAGAATGTAATTGCTGCCTGTCATGAGATGCCTTTTACTGTCGTTACTAATGCCAACCTTAACGAATCTAAGAGAAACGCTGATAGATCAATGAACGGAAATTCTCTAGTTGGTTGCCACTGTAATAGACTTGGAAAGGATAATGAAAAATCTATCTACTGGCTATCTAGACTTCTTGAGAATTTTAAAGTTAAGCTTATGCTAGGTGGACATAAACACACATATGCCTGTACAAATAAGCTTCGTGAATTCTATTTCTATGATAATGGAACCAAGAATTCACTACAGGATGGACCTATGACAATGGAGAGCACCCTAGAACATGACGATCAGGTTACTTGGACAGTAACTCTGGGACAGGTTAACACTGGATCAGTTACGTCTTGGACTCTTGATGCTGTTCTTCCTGGAGCAACTACGTCTACGTTCAATACCACCAAGTTCCCTATAATGATTGTTCCGGATGATGTAGCAGAGGGAGTCATTATTAATTCAGACACTCTATGGCCTCGCTATGGAATTCACTCCACTGCAACCGGTTATACTGGTACTACATATATGATGTGTCAGGCGACAGGATTTAAGCTCAAGTCAAATAAGGAGCTTCCTAGTAGTCAACAGAAATTCTCCTATGTAATTCCTAAGACCGAGCATACTTCGCCTACAACTGATACTCCAAGTGATAATCAGCTACAGCCAATGTTTACAGAGACTGTATTAGATGGAGATAATTATACAATATATTTGGTGAAGATAGAGGAAATTCAAAAAATACCCTCAGGAGCAACAACGCCAAAGGTTCTAAGCCAACAGGACTTTAGTACTAAACCAATAAAACTTAAGTACCTAAAGGGCAATGAATCAGATGGGACTAATGATGCTATGTTTGGTCATTGGGTAGATAATAAAACAGCATTAATAGAAATATAACAAATTTTTAAATAATGAAGCGTAACGGAAAAAACATAATAACTGATCAGGACATAACTCTGACTGGTCAAGGACATTCTGGACAAACTCTTGAAACTGCCCTTACCGATCATGATGTTAGGTTGGATCGGGTAGAAAGTAACGTTAAGTGGATGTATAGAAACGGTAGAGTCGGAGCTGGGGCCGGTGGTGGTTCTGGCTCTGGCACCTCTACTGGATGGTCCGCTGTAGTAACTAGATTAGACACTGGTGAAATTTTAAAAGACGGAACAAGTCTATCTCTTGCTGGTGCTGGTAGTTATATGATCGGCATTCAGGTCTATAAGGGTGGAAGTGATTCGTTTTCTGTCAGGTGGACATATCAGGCTAGTAGAGGAACTATTAGCTACTCAGATGAATTAAACTCAAATAATTCATTCTATGCACAGAGAACGCTAAACCTCGACATAAATGGAACACTGACTATTAGAATATCGAATAGATCAGAACCAGACGAGGCACCTATTACATATACTATCCCATATGTAACTTCTCCTTACTCATTCAGCTTGTCCTACGTATATGCAGATACCAAAGATCCCTTCACTCTGAACACAAATAATACTATATTTATGAGTTCTGTGAAGACGAGAGGTATAATGGCCGCACTAAATTACTCAGTTGCAGTTGGAATTCAGTCAGCTTCATATACATACAGAGATTGGAAAGGAACCACAAGAACAGTATCAGATGGAGATGATGCAATAAAAGAAAGAACGTCCGGAACTATATATCTAGATTTATGTCCAGATATAATCGATTATTTGTCGAATGATGATAATGCTAAGTTCCATCAGTTCTTGGTTGATATTGACTTAGTGCTTGCTGATAAAATAGATAAAGAAAATATCCCTCAGCTAGCACTAAAAGATAACCTGGTTCCGTCTAGCATATATCTTAGAGTAACTGCATCTGGTGGAACTATTTATGATTCATCACAAAGTGTATATCCAGAATCAGGACAATTTATAGTAGGAACTGTTGTATTCCAGGTAACACCTTTCTATGGTGCTATTGTAGTAGGTAGAACGTATAACTTTACGGTTTTCCTTGATGATGTTCAGCTAGGGGAGGATGAGGGTATTAGAATTACAACCCTTACCGACCAAACACTACAGTCTATACCTATCCCTATTGCTACTGCGATGGAGCATAAAGTAACTTTCTCCATCCTTGAACCAGTATCAGGAGCTAGTTATACGGTAGACTATTGGCTAACTGCACGTGAGGCTACTAGTTCATTTACCTACTACCCTAGAAGAACTACAGGTACTGGGACAGTTGAAGTAACTCCAGTAACATCAGATGTATACAGAAAGCTAGAGGTGGCCAATAATATTGAAGGCCTTACTCCTCTTTCTACTATTACTTCTTCTGCTGTTTCTACTCAACCAGTTACTTACAATTTCTTATCACAGCAGCTTAGTACGTATGATAACCTAGATCAGATGATATGTTTAGGTATTCAGTACGTAAGAACTAATGATACTTCTGTACCTATTGCAAAGATAGGAATTGTTGGAGGGCCACAAGGGGAAATCTATATCTATCAGAACAAGATCTTAATTCGTACTGATGCTATCGAAACTGGGTCATTAACTGGTTCCGAGTGTGAGATTTACCTTCCGATGTGTAAAACTCTGAGTGATGCAGATCTAGAAAATTATCACCTCATAACTATATACAAGAGGCTAGAAAATCATGATGGAAATAACTGGTGGAAAGGAGTTTATGTATATATAGATGGAGTTCTTGAGGGCGCTTTTGGTGCTTTCGTTGCATCTCCTCATAATAAATATAGTTCAATCTCACTCTATCCAGGTAACTATTATGTAAATTTAATAGAGTCCTCAAGTTTTGTGCATTCTGGAGATGATCCATATGAGTCCTACCTATATGACATTGATGTTCAAGGATACTACTACGCCTATAAAGAGTTAGTCTTAGGGCAGAGAGTTCCAGAAGTTACTAAACAATTGTATGATAACTTTAGAACTTTCAAGGCTGATGAAGAAAACTTTATACTGACTGATCAAACTGCCATCTATAATATTGCACAGTATTCAGAGGCACCAGTTCTATTAATCAACTTTACCGACCAAGGAAATGGTATTAACGGTATCAAAGGAGCTGGAAAAGATTGCTTTAAAGAATATATGTCAACCTCCTATAAAGAGAGTGATGAGCCAGAACGAGCTAATGTTACTATAGAGTATTCAAGTGGACTTCAGGAACCTGTGCTAATTCAGAAGAATGGAATGCCCGCTGTGTTTTCTATAGAGCCTCAGGGATCTTCAACTAAATCTTTTAGATGTAAGAACTGGGAAATGTATGCACCTTCGCCTATTGATGAAGACCATATTTGCGTATATTCTCCTAATTTCAGTTCATCAGATACAAAGACATTTTTACCGGAAGAATCATTTACTCTAAAAGCTGATATAGTTGACTCTAGCCATACAAACAATAATGCAGTTGGTGATTTCGTAAATGATGTAACTACTCCTTTCTCGGCAGCTCTTAATGCACAAAAAACGCCGACGGGAGAAAGATCAAAATATGCAACCTATATCAAGAACTGTTTGACTGGATTCGCATGCTTAGTCTTCCTTCACACTAACTTTAAGAGTGATGAGGCGGCTTCTGAACTTAGTGAACATAGATACTATTTCTTAGGGGTTTATAACTTTAACTTAGGTAGAAAGTCATATTTCAACTTAGGATATAAGAATACTGCCGTCCTAGAAAATATAACTCTTCAGGAGGGATTTGGAATTTATGATGTTCCTAGGTCAAATGCCACACTACTTAATGGAATAATGGTTGGTGAAGTTCAGGGTAATAATGAGTATTTCGACTTCTCACAGTACGACAACTCAATATTATTCAAGAAAGATGAGGGTAATGACACGACCTATATGTGGGGAGATTTCGTCAATGGTAGCGGATCTGAGGCTGTAACTAAAACTGCAATTTCTAGATTTGTTGAGAAAGTATCTAAGGCTGGTGGCTATATCTTCGACTCAATCAAGAAGAACTATTCAGTTGACGGGAGTGATAACATTAAGTATGGATATATGCAGGGTTATTCGGCAGTTGATGATGAAGGAGTACCAAGAAATCAAGTACCTAACTATAGAGCACATGCAGTAAGAACAGTTATTGGTGCTGAAAATGTATACGATTTCAGTCTTTCTTCAGAGGATGCTACGAGAAATGATCTGGTAGACTTCATAATGACAAACGAAGAAGACCCGACCAAGATAAAGGGAATAGACTACGCATCTCTTTGTGAATACTATACTACGTGTATGGCATTTGGTATGGTTGACTCCGTTGAGAAGAACTTAAATATCAAATCATGGACAAATGGTGATGAATTTTACCTTGCATTCTATGATATGGATACCTGTCTTGGTGTATCTAACTCTGGTTCTAAGATTTCATACTTTGCTTTCTCTGATTATTGGGATTGGGAAAATTCTATAGTCGATGGGAATTTTGAAAGTGTAAAGATCTACAGAGATTATGCGCCAAAGGGAGAAGGTGGAGCAGTCGGAGCAGACTCTTTCTATGATGTCCCTAGCTCGTATCTGTTTGCCATAGCTAAGTATGCATATTTTGTTCTCTTGGCAAGTTCGACTAGTTCTGATCAGGTTAGTGAAATATCAAATCATCCGAATAATATATGGGCACGTTGGAGAAGGGGAGACGGTTGCTTAGGGAGTGCTGAAAAGTTTATCTCTAAGTACTATAGAAACCACCTTGCCTCTATTCCAGAAGTTGCTTTAAACTATAACTACAGATATAAATATTTCGTCAGATCCGCTGGAAATGGATTCGATACTATTAACTTCCCAAAATTCTACGGCAGAAAAATAGCCTATACTGAAACTTGGTTAGATAACAGACTCCATATCCTTGACGCATATTTCAATATAAATAGTATTAACGACCTCTTAACCGCTAGGATTTCTGCACCTATGGTTACAAACGAGACAGTGGTTGATAAAAATAATAAAGATATTTATGTCCTCCACGATGTATTCTCAGATAATAATGTAGGTGCTCAGTATGCAAATGTTTCCTCTTCGGTTACGGCTAAAGCTAAACCATTTGCACCACTTATTATAGTAACTCCTAACGTTACGAGTCGTTATATGTTCCCAGATGATGAGGAACGTGCCTGTGGATTTAATGTAAGAACTAGTGGTAACCAAACTGTCCTTTTCGGCGGATCTGCATTATGGACAGAAATCAGTTCCATTAATCCATTTATTACGCAGGCCAATGCATTTTCAATTACCTCAGATTATTTTACCAATATAACAGGAACCGGCGGAGCTACATGTGGACAATGGACCTTTAATACTCCCAGCCTTAAGTCTCTTTCACTAACTAACAATGATGAGAGAACTTTTTATACCGGTAATATAAGTTTTGAGGGTGTTGAGAATTACCCTAACTTGAGCTCCGTAAGAATAGATGGTACTGGAATTCAACTTAATATATCTAATTCCAACATATCCTCTATTTCCGCGCTTAGGATGAAAACTGGTGCTAGACTTAACGTAACCAATACCCCTAATATATCTGATATTAAGGTATCTGGTGAAGTTGGTAATCTTAGTCTGCCGGGATGGGGAACAAATATAGCAATTCCATATAGTGGAGAAATCAACAGTACATCAATTCAAGTACATAATACAAAATATCCTAGAGCAAGCATCACAATTTCGAATGCCCCGCTACTAGAAACGCTGAATTTGACTGGATTCTCAAAGGTTGTTATTTTTGGTTGTCCTAAACTGAAAACAATAACTCTAGGTGAAGTAGAAGATCAGGAAAACTATGGACTCAGGACAATTGATATAACTATGCCACTTTTATCCGCTGATGATGAAGAGATAGAATCCTTTGTACTTGGTGGAGATCCAAATATAGTTGACCTGACTAGTTGGGAATATCTAGAGTCAGTTCGCTTATCTAATCTATACATGATTACTGAAGTTAAGTTGCCTGATACTCCAGAAGGACAATATATTGATTTCCTTCCTGGTGCATTCTCTGGGTGTACTAAGCTTCAGTACATAAGTGGTACTGGAAAGAGGCGCATACTTTCTTCAGACAATGATTCATCTTCTGGAGGAGTGGATTCAAATACCTTCTATAATGCTCCTAATTTTACTATGAGGCAATATGAAGACGGTCCACTCATCGAATTAGTTGTGTCCGAGAATAATACAAACCTAAACGGAACATTCTTTATTAACTCTACTCTCTTACGTGGAAAGATAGGGTATGAAGAGGCAAAATATTTCTTACAAACTTCTTGTGCGACAGCCGGAAATGTTAGGTCTTGTACTAATCTATTTAGAAATCAAATAGTGACGTATAATAGAGATTTGTTTGTACAGGAATATAATAGGGGTGAATGTTCTCTGGCCCTTACTAACCTATCTGGATGTAATGAAGTCAGGTATGTATTTAGAGGATGTCCTTTTGATGCTATAAATAGATACATGTTTGCTGGAATGGATAATCTTACTAGTTTTAGAATCCCAGTATCTGAAGACTCTTGGTATGCTATGTCAAGAGATAATAATGAGAATATGGAGCCTATAATTAGCGAGGAATCTGGAGCAATAGTATCCACTAACCGAGTTATATATGCTACTTATGACAGCTTCTATGAAATAATAGATAAGCTTAAGACTCTTGAGATGTTAGATTCTAGCCAAGGACTTAGACTTTGCATCATAGAACCTACATCAAATCCAGAGCAACCATATACGGTAGTTGACACTCTTAATGTAGCTGATCTATTTAATCCTATTGATAAGTGCCCAGAACAACTGATTGATCTAGAATATGTAGAGTTCTTTGAGGGCCATAAACTTAACCTACAAGGAACATTTACTTCTTCTTGGGGAGTTTCTCAACCTGGCACCCCTGGACTTAGGATTATGTATTTTATGTACTATGGATATTATAGGTACTTTGCATCAGACACAGCACTGGAGGGATTATTTAAAGATACAAAACTTGCTAGTGCTTCCTTCTGCTTTAGAGAACTATATAATTATCCTGGGTCAGTTGATATAGAGAACTTTATAAATTGGGGACCAGCATTACGATTCTGCAGCAATCTATTCTTCTCATCTAGTGGATCATACTCGTTGGGATTTAAGAAACACTGCTCATACTCTGGTTTCCATAATATCTGGTATAATATCTTAACCTACTTTGATTTTTCTAAAGGTGGATCAAATGGCGGAATAGGTAGTATCTTTAATGACTGCTCTATTATCGAACCAAATAGTATACCAGCATTTACATTAGTAGACGAAGAATCATATCCAAATCTTGTATCTAATGCAACCAATATATCATATCTATTCACTGGACTAAATCATAGGAGAAGTCTAAATGATGAGACTAAGCTTGGTTTGCATATAACTTCGGACTTCTTAAAACCTCTTCCTAAAATTACAATAGCCAGACAGACTTTCAATAATACTATCTGGGCAAATCCTATTCCATTTAACTTCTTTAGAAAACAGACAGATCCAACTACACAGACGGTATATGTTGATAAAGATGGAGAGAGAATAGAAGCAACTATGACAACCTTTAGTTATAGGAAAGAGCTGACTGACATAACCGGGTGTTTCTCTGGTGTTAAGCTAGAAGAAAATATTTGTTATGATCCGAACGCTTCTTATAACACTGGGGTAACTAGGAAGACTATTATTGATGAAGAAGAGAATGAGTATACAAGATATTATTTAACACAGGACAGCGAGGAAGAATTTGAGCTAGAAGATCCGGGTTACACAGATTGCTTTGGATTTACAGTTGGAATACCATCTGAAACAATTAATTATGGTGCAGATGAGTGGACCAACCCAGCACCTTCTGGAAGTCTTAGAAATGGTGTTTTCTGTGCACCAGACATATTCTATGGAGTTGCCGTTGGTGGTACTATAGAAGATGCCTTTAACGTTTCTAGCTTTAATGTAAGTACTCCTGTATTTACTGGTGCAATTCCTAAGCATCTCGTTAAGGACCTCAGCACATCTACTTCTCTTTCTGGCGTACTTAGTGGTCTTAATATCTGGCCCATTAAGTATGCAGAAAAAGTAGATTCCGATGGCCTTACTCACGTATATTATTACTTCGTTCCTGAGGACTTTACTAATCGTTCGAACTTAGCGAGATCATTTAACTTTAAATTAATCATCCCGGAAAAGACCGAACGTATTCAAGGTGGAGCGATCAGACCTCACTACTATATTCTCTTAAATACATCTATTCCAGATAATACAAACAGTCTGGATAGTGCATTCCCATACGGCTCTGACATAAAGAGAGAGTGGGCAGGAGATGATGAAAATATTGGATCTTTCTATACTATAATGGGAAATCCGATATTAGATGAGACAACTGGAGATTTTGTTGATATGGAAACTGGTATAGATCATGACAAATTCTATAACCTCAAATATGACAACATAATTCTTCCAGGTCTTGCTGCTATCATGTCCGGAGATTTTATACGAGGAGGAAGAGGGGTGCTTACCTGGAACAAGAAAACATATATTGCTTCTCGTGGAAATGTTGCTATAATAATCGGAATAAACGGACTTTCTACAAATGCAAAGATAGAATTCCCGCCAATGAACGACGACTTCCTAACTGCCACGTCAAATAGTACAGTTAGCAAATCAAGCGTTCTTAACTGGGATGAACTAGAAGCAACTATCGATACTCAAATTGGTCGTCCTAAATACTATCCTAATATTAACTTTGTTGATTAACCCCAAATTCGCCATTAATGAGGACCCAAATCCTTATCTATGACGAATAGTGTATTTAATTGATAATGAGAGAAAACAAGATTTAGTATGAAAATATTATTTCTTGTTTTCTCTATTAAATAAAAATAAAGATGAGCAATGTATTTACCAATTTAAGATTCTCTCGTTGTAGGGAAGTTATGAGTTCTAGGGATGCAGCTCTAAGACACTTGGGGGCAAAAGAGTTCACAAGAGGAGAGCCAGTCATTGTCAATTATTATGAAGATAGCTCAGTTAATAGTAGTATAAACACTATTGTGGCTGTAGGTATTAGAAATGGTATTGGCAAGGATTGTTTTAGGGTTGTTACTCTCGGTCAGTATGAAATTGTTTGGGGTGTTGTAAAAGAGCTCCCAGATGTTTCTGCACTTGTACACAACGAGCTGTATCTTTATCAAGACCCAAGAGGTATGTGGTATTATGTAAGTGCCCCAGATGGAATTACTAGGGCAATAGAACCAATCTTACCCATACCGCACATGTACTTAAATGTAGAGAATAATCTAATTTATACTTCAGATGAGAGTAGACAGGTAAGAGCAATAACTGATGTGTATACTAGAGAAGAAATTGACGAGATTCTAGATACCATTAGTGGTGGGGATTGGTCTGGTCTCGCTGGATTAGAACAGAAAATCAATGAGGCCTACGATGCTATTCAAGAGGTAATTAGACAAAATGCAGAAATAGTAGATGCTATCGACGGAATTCAAGACTCTGTGGATGTAGTTAATAATTTCTCATCAAGAGTTACGGAAATAGAGAAGAAAGTCGGTAGTCTAAACGTTAATATCGACGGTACTATTTCGGCTAATTTTTCAAGCATTAACCTACTAGATGGCGAAGGAGGAGATTCGATGTTAGTGGATAAAACTACTGAAATCGTTAGAGAAAATATCATGGAGGCTATAGACCCGGATACTGCAATTCCTATAAGCACTCTTAATGAAATTCTCGTTTAACAAATTTAGCAATATAAATAATTATGGCACAATTTTTAGACCTAGATGGTGTAAGGACTTTGTGGGCGAAAGTAAAAGCTGCCACTGGTGTTGGGGCATCTACTGTTTCCATTGATACAAATGCTGCCGGTGCCTTCGCTGGTTTTACTCTTAGAACTATTGTCCACGATGGTCAGGGTGAGGATGGGCATGTGGAATATAAACTATCCCTTACGGACGTTCAATCTGCTAGTGCTCTACAAACGCTTATTGCTGACTATGCTCTAGATGCTGATCTTGATGCTGCAGTTGCTAGGTTAACTGTTCTTATCGGGAATGATGCAAATAAGAGTGTTAGGACTATAGCAAATGAAGAGTTAGCATCACAGCTTATTCCATCAAGCGCTCAGGACGCACTTGACACTCTTCAAGAAATAGCGGCATGGATACAAAACCACCCTAATGAGGCTAGCGCTATGAACCTGGCAATTCAGTCCCTGCAATCAAAAACTGCACTACCGGCTGATGGAGAAGCTCCGGCTGAGGGTACAATAGCAAAATATGCAAAAGACCTAGTTGATCAAGAACGAGGAAGAGCATCAGGAGAAGAGGCTAGAATTGAAAAGATTCTAACCGAAGTAGAAGATCCTGAAGTTGTTGGCAGTAAGGATGGTGTTCTAAAGAGATTGGATACATTAGAGCTAGCTGTTGGTACTCCTTCAGGTGGCGATGATATATCTACACAGGTTCAGGCAGTTAAAGAAGCTATAGAAGATCTTGACTGGACCGCTGAAGCTGGAACTGGAAAACTTTTGACAGGTTTTGAAGTAGTTAATGGAAAGTTGAAGTCTGGAAGTATAACAACTGAAGACATGCCAACTGCTATTACTCAAACAGAACTTAATAACGTCCTTGTTTAATTTATTTCGTGTCTAGCGAGAGGTTGATTCGTTCGCCTCTCCTAGACATTAATTATTAAATTGATTAGTTACCAATTAGAAATAAGTAAATTAAATATATGGCAAAATACTTAGATGGAACTGGATTAGGAATTTTATGGGATCAAATAAAAAGTACGTTTGCTCTATCTTCACATGATCATGATAGTGCATATGTAAAGATAGATGGATCCACGAAAATGACTGGCCCACTTACAATACAAAGTAGTATAAATAATAACTACAACGAAGGTATTAGAATTGAAGATGCTGGAAATAAGTGGGCAGGAATAACACTAGGTGCGGTCGGTACTACTGGTATAACTCCGCAGGCTGGTGAAGTAGCCTGGTTTATCGCAAAGCGCCCAGGTGGAGGATTCATAATTGCCCCTAATAGCTCTTCTAATGATACCGGTTTACATCTTACTGCGTCCGGTGATATAAAATGGAGAACGAATGTCATGCTGCACCTTGGGAATTATACATCCTATTGTGCAACAGCTAATCACGGGCACAGTAATTACCTACCAAAAGCAGAGGTATCTTCTCCACAAGACAGCACATATGGAGACAGTAATACTTCATGGGCTATAGATTACGCAGCATCTCATCCACAGGCTTTTGTTTATAATTCATATGGTGCAGAATATTCCTATCTTATCGGAATGAATAGCAATAATAACTATGGAGCTATTCTAAAGATGGGATATGCTGATAAGTATCTTAGAATTCTTAGAAAAAATAACAACGGCTGGCAAAGCACTGATTGGGAAAAGATCAGTGCTGGTTATGCGGATACAGCTGGTAGTGCTTCTAGTGCAGATAGTGTTGCGTGGACTGGGGTTTCTTCAACTATGGTTGGAGGGAATGAGTTTAATATTTGTGATTATGATTATCAATACAACTCATTCTGGATTAACTACCTACCTAGAAGTAATAGAACGGTAAATCCAACTTTAATAACTGAGTATCATCTTGGAAACTTAGGAACTGGATATGCAACACTGACCACTAATGGATTTATAAAGAGTGGGTCCAACAATTCATATGTTCTCTTGGGCGGTGGTGGGACTAAGGCCGTATCAGACTTTGCTACTTCGGATCATAATCATGATGGTTCTTACTTAAAACTTAGTGGTGGTACATTAAGCGGGTCTGGGAATGTTCTAAATATTACCTCGAATAATTCAAATTCGTGGATTTACTATAACACTAGTGGGGGACAGAAAGCATCGACCGGATACTATGCGGGACTTGCTTTTGTTGCAAATGAAGCAACATATGCTAGAATAGGAGTTAATGATAGTGGAACTCCCGAGTATTGGCCAAGTTCATCAGGATCAAATAAGCAGACATTATTACATACAGGAAATTATACATCATATTGTGCAACATCTGGCCATAATCATGATTCGGCCTACATAAAGTTAGACGGAACCAATGTGATGACAGGAGACCTAACATTACGTAGTGCCGATCTAGATAGATTTATTGTATTTTCTTATTCTGGAGCAACTAGTCCAACAGCAGATTCTTGGAGAACTGGTGTATTAGGAACCGGATATGGAGACGCTAATTATTACGTAGTTCAGTATCAAAGAATAAATACATCTTCTGCAACTTGGAACACTGCTTTTAGAATTGGACAAGATACTGGCATAGTCGATTTCACTAATAATGTAACAATTGGTGGAGGGACTTATACTAATATTCATTCTGGCAACTATACATCATATTGCGCTACATCTGGTCATAATCACGATTCTTCCTATGTTCTAAAGTCGGGAGATACGATGACGGGTGCACTAGGAATAACGGACTCCAGAAATGCTTGGGCTATGAGGTCTCTTCAGATTCTAGCTCCAAATATAGGTGCCGGTAGTGCTCCAATGATTCAGATAGGAAAGGAGGACTCAGAGAAAAATGTTGGTCAGGTATATTTCTATTATTCTGGAACAAGTGGAAGTAATAGTAATAGGCTAAGTCTTGGTCTTCACTCTCAGGATGATGTACTGAATATAATGGGGTCGGGTAATGTTGGTATAGGAACCACAAATCCGACAACTAAATTAGAGGTAAAGGGTGACCTACTTATTAATAATGACTTCAACTCTAATGATCATGGTATATTCTTTAGAAGCGGATTTACTAGCTCGAATTATAAGTACAACGTTTCTATTTTAGCTTATGATCATAGTGGGTCGGGAAATACACCTGATGGATTATCAATAAATGGCTTCGATGGGATCTCATTTTCTACAGGAAGTGATAGCCGAAACGAAGTCATGAGAATTACTGGTGGAAATTCCTCGCCTGGTAATGTTGGTATAGGAACTTCTTCACCTTCTCAAAAACTTCACATTAATGGTGGAGTTCTTAGGGTCGTAAATAATGGAGTTTCGCTAACCATAGGGCCTGAAAATTCTGCTTGGAGTCATTTTGAATCTTCCGCACCATTTTATTTTAGTACGTCTATAGCAGTTGATGGCACCTTATATCCTTACTCAAATGGAAATAGTCTTGGCGTTTCAGGAAATAGGTGGAACTTGGTTGCGACTGGAGGTAATTTTTCTGATAGAGTCTCTATTCAAACTCAAACTAAAACAAAATCTTCTCCAGTATCACAGCAGCTAGTTATTAATGGACCAGACTTTAATGAGAATGATACAACCTCTCTTCAATCCGCTCCAGGTATAGGTTTTCATTATCCTGGTCGAACGTGGGCAAGCCTGGTTTGGAATGGTTCCTTCTGTGGAGTATCTTCGGACTTTAATGGATATGTTAGCTTTACGGGATCTGGTTTCATTAAATCTGGTTCCGACGACTCTTACGTACTTCTTGGTGGTGGTGGACATAAAGCAGAAACAAGTTTAAATGCAGGATCGATAGGTGGTTATGCTCATACTGCTTTTGTTAAGAAATCAGATGTTGTAGATAACCTTAGAATTTCCTACAACGCTCTTGCCGCTAAATATTGTGCTGCTACTAATCCGGTCTATTGGAGGATTACTTTGCCTAAGCCTGATGTATGGTGTATGATTCAGATTACTTGTAGTCTAATTCAAAACTATAGCGAAGGTAAGAATGCAAAGATAGTTATTTACGGTACTTGTCATGGTAGCGCAGATTGGTATGGTTTCAGGGCTAATGTTTGGGGCTATGGAGATACGATTAAGGTATATGGATCAGATAAAAAATACATCTACATATACACAAACTCAGCCTGGGAAACATTAAGCGTTGATAAAATAATTGTATCAGATGGCATAACAGGTCAAGACATAAGTGCTGTTTCTATCGATTGGGTTTCAGAATTACCAGCCACATATCAAACGGCAGACACAATGTATGGTTTGCACACTGGTAATTTTAGTTCTTATGCTGCTACGTCTGGGCATGATCACGACTCTAGATATCTTAAATTAACTGGCGGAACTCTTTCAAATACTTTAATAATCACTGGTGAATCTAACTGGAGAGAAGGAATACGTATTAATGAAGCTTCGAACGGGTGGACAACGCTTACAATGGGTGGATCTGCTACGTATGGAACTGGTGCAAATATCTGGTCCTTTCATACATATCAAGGCAATTTCTATCTGGCTAAAAATGGATCTGACTCGTTTACAGAAGGAATATCACATACTTCTGGTAGGTGGCTGATTAAAGGAAGTGGAAACAATTATGAAGTTGCTAGATTTACTGGACATAGTGCTCATACTGGAATATCAATCGAAGCAGGAAGTTCTTATAACCCATTCATCAGATTTGCAAATGGAAATGGATACAACTCAGAGATTGGATATTCTGTATCTGGAGGAAATTTCTATATTGGACAGTATAATTCCGATATTGGTATAGTTAATGTTAATATAGCCAATTCAAGAGTAGGAATAGGTACTTCCAGTCCAGAAACTACGCTTGATGTTAATGGAATACAGCAAATCTATCAGCGTGGAAATGATAATACTGCATTTAAAGATCTTCTACTCTTAAAACAACAGAATTCAAGTGAGGATAGTGGACAGAATTTTAGCACTACATATCCTTCATTTGGTATAGGATTTAGGAGATACTGGACAAACAGCAGTGGTCCTTACGGTGAGACAACGTGTGCCGGAATATATACAACCATGTCAAGTTCCTGGCGTGGTGGTCTTATATTTAGAACCAAGAATAATGAAACGCAGGGAGGAACACATGATACTACCGCTCTGAGATTAAGACCAGACGGAGTTGCTGAATTTACTAGACGAATAGATGCCGCCAACCTAGGAAACACTGCAAGCTACGAACACGCGGCTATACAAATTAGGGAGTATGGTCTAGGCGGTTCACAATCAGATACATGGGGAAATGCACCTCGTCTAGCTTGGCACTGGGCTGGTAGAAATCAGACGCAAATAGGAATGGCATCTAATCAGGACCTATATGTTTCCAAGGATAATTTTTCTCACGCATATAGAATCGTTACAGAAGAAGGAAAGACTTGGGGAATTAATATATCTGGTAATGCTGGTAGTGCCGGAGTCTCCTCTAGATTAAGCGGACCAGATCACAGAGATGTAGACAATACTCCCGCTTGGTACATGAGTAATATCGGAAAAGCTGGTATATATAGTGAATTCTGTATGTCTGGTGGTGCAGTTTCTAGTAAATACGAAAATAGAACCACATTTGTTCCATGGAGTGATTATTCTGGTGAAAGGCCCGTGCAGTTAGCGTTTAATGGTTCTGGCATGTACATGAGAACTTCATCTTCTGACACTGCATGGAATTCTTGGAACACTATCATCCACTCAGGTAATATCGCTAGTTCTATTCCAACCCTAACCAATGCAGAAATAGATGCAATTTGTACATAAAAAAAATAAATATATATAATTAAATGGGAAATTTTCTTGATAAAGCCGGACTAGGAATTGTCTGGGGATTGATCAAAAACGGTTTCATAACAAAGAGTAGTGTTCAGGCAAAATCTACTACACTATCTTGGGCGACGGAAACTGAGATTGCTAATATTGATGGGAAGTCTATTAAAATCACTCTCCCTTCTAATCCTGACACTGATAATAATACTGCCCGACTTCAAATATCCGACACGACTAACAGGAAGATAAATACAAAGGAGTCGACAGCAGAGTATATTCAGTTTACTCCCGGTACTAATAAATTTACTGTTGGTGATGGAACTAGTAGCTTTGATGTTCCCATTACAATTTCCAACGACTCACATGATCACGACTCTAGGTATCTAAAACTATCTGGGGGAACATTAACGGGGGCTCTTACTATTGATTCAAATGCTCTTGGTGCCGTTCCTCATCTTGTGTTCACTCGGCATAATTATAACTATATAACTGTGCCAGACGATGGAACGCTAGCTATAGGAATCGGATCAAGTGGAGTAGATACTAGACTTGCAATTGATAGTACTTCTGTTTTCCCTGGTTATAATAATGGAACGATCAGCTTAGGTACTTCAAATTATTACTGGGGAACGGTCTATGGTAATTCGTTTGTTAAGAAGGATGGAACAAGTAGTCAATTCTTAAAGGCAGATGGTAGTGTAGATAGTAATTCATATTCAACTACTTCACACACCCATCAAATAACTGTCATAAGCGGAACCAAGGCAGACGGAACTACTAATATAACTGCAACATCAACGGCGGGCACTAATCCTTCTGTAACTCTAGCTGATTCTGGAGTGGGTGCAGGAACATATGGACCAACCGCTAATGTAACTAATGGGTCGATTAGTATTCCGTGCGTTCAGGTCAATAGCAAAGGTATAGTTACTGGCCTATCTACTAAGACGTTTACAGCTAATGTTCCTACGGTTTATGATGGCACACTTAGTATAAAAACGAAGGTAGGAAATTCAGAGACCATAGTATCTAGTTTTAGCGCTAACCAGAAGACAGAATCGCCGGTAAGTATAGTTTTTCAGCAGGGGAGTAATATAACATTAACCCCCGATGCAACAAACAAGAAGATTACTATTGATGCAACTGATACAACTTATACTGCTGGTGCTGGTTTAACTCTGGATGGGACGGAATTTAAGCATAGTAATAGTATAAGTGCTAAGACTGCATTTGGTTCTACTTCGACTACCGCCAGTGCAAATAATGGGACAATAACAGTTACGGATGTTCAGTATGACGCTCAGGGACATATAACCAAGACAACTGACAGAACTATTACACTTTCCCAGGACCATACTGCTTCAGGTATACAAAGGCCAGACGGTAATTGGACAGCGGGAACTACTGAAGCAACACAGGGACCAACTAGACGTTCCTTATCTTAAAGTCAATAGTGCTGGTCATATTACTAGTTTCGGAACTCACGTACATACAGTAACTGGTTATGCTGATCTTGATCATACTCATTTCTCTCTAACAACACCTGGAGACGAAAGCAACGTAGAGACAACCCCGAATACATACTCCAATATATTTAGGTTCGCTGGATCAAAGGCTAATTCAAGTATAGGCAATCCTTCAAATAATTCCTATTCTTACTTAATTGGTCTTCGTGGATGGGCAGATAGTGAGCGAGGAAATGCACATGAACTAGCTTTTAATAATTCCGGCATATATAGAAGATCTGGTGCAACTACTTCTTGGGGTTCTTGGGCTAAAATTCTGGATAGTGCAAATTATACAGACTACGTTAATGTCACTAATTTCCCCGGCATAAATAAAACTGGTACCGTAACTAGAGTAGCTGCTGGAACTGGTTTGGCGGGAGGAACTATAACTGAGCAAGGAACATTATCTCTAGCAACAGTAGATGGATTGACGGCCGATAGTTATGGACCTAGCGAGAATGTAAATGGAACAGATGGAGCAGAACTTAAGGTGCCTTATATAACCGTTGATGCATATGGTAGAGTTACTTCAATTAGTAATAAAACCTATACATCTAGGAACAGCACATATACGGTAGGAGAAGGTAAGTTTAAGATTTCAGCCAATAACGATGCTGCAGTCAATACCCTATTCAATGCCAACCAGGTAACAGATGCGACGGGTATTAACTTTAAAAACGGAACTGCCATAACTGCGTCCGTGACAGCCGCTACATCAAGTGCTCCAGCTACAGTAACTTTCAACCATAGTTCACCCAATACCCTAACATCTGGAACTTATGGACCGGCTAATGCTATTACATCTCAGGGAACAAGTCTTTATATACCTTATATAACAGTTGATGCACAAGGACACGTTACTTCAATCAGCAATAGGACCTTCTCTTCGACTTCCACAAATAACGGAAGCTTTACTATCAAGACTAAGGTTGGTGATGCTGCTGCGGTTAGTGTAAGTTCGACTAGTGCTAATGCGAGTGGAGATACTGAAATTACGTTTATTCAAGGACCTAATATTACCTTAACCACTAGCACCCAGAATAAAACCATAACTATAGCTGCCAAAGATACAACATATTCGGCAGGTTCTGGTTTAACTCTAGACGGGACAACCTTTAAGCACAGCAATAGTATAACGGCAGCGACAGTAGGAACAAGTACGGCAAGTGAGGGAAAAGAGATTCAGGTTCCTTATATTACATATGATGCTCAGGGACATATAACAGCAACCGGAACTCATAAGCATACAGTAACTGGTTTCTCAGATTCAGGACATAATCACAATGGCACCTATCTAAGACTAAGTGGAGCTGATGTGATGACCGGCGACCTTACTTTAAATCTTGGTAATAACGACAGATTTATAGTATTCTCTTATTCGGGCACAGTAAATCCTGCAGAATATTCTTGGAGAACTGGTGTATTAGGAACAGGTTATGGCAATGAGAATTATTATGTAGTTCAATACCAGAATATCAATACATCTTCTGCAACTTGGAATACTGCGTTTAAGATTGGTCAAGATACTGGGAATGTCGATTTCACTAATAATATAATAATTGGTGGTGGAACATATACCAACATACATTCCGGTAACTATACAACCTATGCTGCTACTGCTAATCATGATCACGACAATACTTACCTAAAATTATCTGGTGGAGCTTTAGCGAATAATCAGGCAGTTATATCTAGAGCGGGCAATAGTGTTTTATGGGTCGAAGGTAGAGATTATCCTATCATAAAGACCACATCATATACTGGCTATAACGCTATTCTCAGCATGAAGACCACAAATGGTAGCTGGGATCTCGGTGTTTATAGTGATGACTATGCCTATCTAACTTACATAACTGACTCTAATCATTCTGCCGGTACAAATACACAGACCTATCAATTAACCTTCCCTAAGACTACAGGAACACTTGCGACTACTAGTAATATAGGAAGTGCTAATCTGAATCTTAAGGTTAATGGTGTGGCAAATACTAGTTTCTCAGCTAATGCAACTAGTGCTGTCGACTTTAATATTGGGACGGGTTCTGCTAGTGGTACGATATCAGTTGGTGGAGTAAATGTAACGGTCAAAGATATAGCAGGCGCGGCATACAAAGCTGTTGATACTTCTATAACCGCCGGATCAAGCTCTACAAATGTTCCTACTTCTCAGGCAGTTGCATCTTTGGTCTCGAGTGCTTTAACTAGTGCTCTGATTTATAAAGGAACGATTGGAAGTAGCGGAGCGGATATAACAGCACTGCCAGCATCTCATAAGGTTGGTGATGTTTATGTTGTCGCTAAGGCTGGTACGTTTGCAGGAAAGGCTTGTGAAGTTGGTGATTATATTATATGTAAAACCGCTGGATCTAGTGCTAATGATGCTCACTGGAATGTAGTTAATGGTGAAAATCAGGTTGAAAATAAATCAGTCTCCCTAGCCGGAGCAGGAAGTAGTGCAACAATAGCAACAGTCGACGGAACAGATATAACCGTTACAACTCCTAGCACATGGACAGGACTTACTAAGACTGGTACTATTACTAAGGTTGGTACTGTAACGAGTGGAGATGTGTCCGTTAGTTCTAGCAATAATACGGCATCTTTTGGTAATGAAGTGACAGTCGGGTCAGTTGGTGGTGTGGATCTCAAGTTCAGAATGCCTGGGAATCCTAATACCGACGTTAATGTAACTCAAACAGTAACTACATCTTCTAATACTTCCTTTAGACCGCTTCTTATTGGTGCCTCTTGGAATGATGCTGCTACTTTCGATCCTGCCACAATAACTGCTGGAACCTATGCAACTCACTTAGCTAAGATCTCTCCTGCGGCCGGTGAATTATATCTTGTTGGCCTTAAGAGATTGAATACTTCTGGTGCTGTTGTTTCCGGGTCGAATACAGACGTTTGGAATACTAATGGTGGAGTTACTAGCTTAAGTTCATATCTAACGGGCCAGGATCACTACAAAACAAGTCCAACATCCGGAAGTTATGGTCCAGGTTCTGATGTTACTGGAAGTAATGGTGCCGAACTCCTTGTGCCGTACATAACTGTCAACGAGTATGGTCATGTAACAAGTATAGTAAATAAAAAGTATACCTCAGTCGACCATACCTACACAGTAAATAACGGAACCTATACTATAAAGACTAAGGTTGGAGATACAGTTACTAGTGTGTCCGATTTCACAGCTAATCAGAGCGGAGATACTGACGATGTAACATTTATCGCTGGAACAAATGTAAGCTTAACACCGGATGCAACTAATAGGACAATTACTATATCTTCGACTGACACCAATACTCACAATTCTCACGGACATACATTTACTGCCCAGTCTGGAACTGCATTAACTCCTAGTCATGGTCAGAGTTTTACTGTTGTTACTGCTCTAGGTAATGCATCTGCTACAACCGGAAATCTTACCTCAAACTATACAACACAGCAAATAACTCTTCCATTCGAGACCACACTAAGTAAAGGCACAACGACTGGAACTGGTAATGCTGTAACTGATATAACCGTTAGTGGACATACAATTACACTAGCTAAAAATACTACATTCTCGGTTGATGGTCATACACATAATACAGTCAATGCTATTTATACGCAGAACGGAGGACAACAACCACCTAACTACTTTGGAACGAGTAGAGCTGGTTTCTTAATGTCTAATGTTACAGTTAATGGAGATAGTCATTATAAGAACTGGATTTATGTTGATGCCTACGGTGGAAATGATGTTGGTGGAACTACTGCAATTGGTGTAGATAGGCAGGAGTGTAAGGCTTTTATTATGCAATCTGATGCCACTAGAACTTCTTGGAATGACTCGGCGGAAATTATAACAACTAAGAATGTTGGGTCGTATAGTACTTCCGACACGGCATTAACTAGAGAAGAAATTTTAGCAATATTAACATAAAAACAGGGAGGGGATGAAAATAAATAGTAGTCCCTTCCCTATATAATAAAAAAAAACAGAATGGCAAAATATTTAGATGGAACTGGATTAGGAGTTTTATGGGACCAAATTAAAAGTGTCTTCCTAAGCAAATCCGGTGGAACAATGACTGGCACGATAACAACTTCAGAGGGAAATCATGCTGGAATTAAGATTGGGTCTACATATATTACATCGGCTGGAAGTGGAAATGTTGTCTTTCAAAATAATACGACAGGCATTCGTTTTGGTACTGATGCATGGGACTACAATCAATGGGCTGGTCTAAAATACGTTCATAGTAGCAAAATCATATACTTAGGCTTGGCTGATGGTAGTGTTTTTACTGCTAATACTGCTCAGTCGGGTGGAAAACTATATACGCCCGGAATAGATCAAATTTGTGTTGGTAATGGAACGTATACAGTCTATCATACCGGAAACCTACCAGCATATCCAACTAAAGACTCCTGGAATTATGACGATCGATACCTAAAATTAAGTGGAGGAACTATATCTAATACTTCTACTAATGTTCCTCTGATAATTGAAGGGTCGTCTAATTATAGCTGTATTAGTTTTACTCAAAGTGGAAGTAGTGCTCATAGTGTTACTTTTGGAATTAGGTCGGATGGAGGCCTGTTTGTTACTCCTATAGACAACTGGAATGATGAGTATTTTATTTTACACACAGGCAATTATACAGCCTATTGTGCTACGGCCGGTCATAAACATAATTACAGTCAAATAGAGGCGGGCAATATTTCTCTCGGTGCTGGAACAAACTATATTAATCTTAGAACTGGAAATGCTTCCTATGATGGTGGTGTTTATTATAGTACGCCAGGTAATGAAGCAGTAGTCTTTGCAAATAAGAATACAGTAACGAGTTGGATGTTTGCCCCAGGAGTTTCGCCAACAAGTTTAACAGATTGGACAACAATTACGCCTAGTCTCCAGATAAAAAATGGAACTGTCGCAATAAATAAACAGATTGCAAATGGAGCCAGTCTTTCCTATAATCTGGATGTAAATGGTTCGGCTAATGCAACAACTCTATATCAAAACGGAGTACAGGTATCAGTCGTTGGTCATACTCACTCTTATTTACCTCTATCTGGCGGAACTCTAAGTGGTGAACTAGATGTAAATAGCGTATTTAAGGTTTGTGAGCCAGATGATCCAGGTAGTGGAAAAGTACATACTAAATTATTAAGCTATTCACCGTCTCCTTACGGACTTGTATTTAGGGGATACTCTAGTGGTGTTCATTCTATTCAAGTACAGAGGGAGAGCAATAATTCTGAAGTTTTTGGATTATCTCTTCAGCCACTTGGAGGAAATGTCGGCATTGGAACTACATCACCTAGCTACAAACTAGATGTAAGCGGAACAGTTAATGCAACAACTATACGTGAAGGTGGAAGTTCTTTATCTGACAAATATGCTCCTATTTCACATACCCACTCCTATTTACCTTTAAGTGGAGGTACATTAAGTGGAAATATAGGTACTGCATCTTTCTTTAGCGGAACCGATAGCATGGGAGTTTATTTTGAAGGTAACAGTACGGATGGAATAAGAATTCAGTACCCTAGAACAATTGATGGAAATAATAGGTCTAATTACGATCAACTTGTACTGAAGGCTGGAGAACTAAAATTCAACAACTACCTAGTCTATCATTCTGGAAACTTTACCCCAGGATCATATCTACCCTTAAGCGGCGGTACGATGACTGGTGTTCTAACTCTCTTAGGTAGTCAATATAATGCTTATACTACTGGGGTTGGTGCACTTAATCTAAATAATTCTGACATCACTGGAGTTAATAGTATTCTAACTAGTGATTTAAGTGAGGGCTGGAGTGAATCGATCGGTTTTAAAAGATCAAATGGAAACTATGATACAATTAGAGCAACTGACGGAACTTTCTATCTAGGTGTAAATAATGGGACTGAGTATACTGCAATTCATAGTGGTAATTATTCCTCCTATGCCTTGCCTTTGAGTGGTGGTACAATGACAGGTCCAGTAAATATCAGTGCAGGAAATATAGTACTGACTGGGCAAGAGAGTAATAATATAACAACAAAGTCATGGCCAGACGGAGCTTTATACAATATAAATAACTCTGCACACCCAACAGGACTTTCTGATATTGCATCTATACGAAACTCAATTAGATTCTCTTGGTATAGTACAAATTGGGTCATTGGTAATATTAGGGGCGCAGGTGTTGGTTCCGAGGGTTTTGGTATCTGTTATGAAAATAGTGATGGATCTCATCAACTAGATTGTTTCCGAGTCACTCCTTCTGGTGTTGGTTATCTGGGAGGCAATACAATCATTCATAGTGGTAATATAGGTTCACAATCTGTTTCATATGCCACTACGGCTGGATCGGCAGCTACTGCGTCTGGAGTAGAATATCTCAATAACTATTCTGCAGGCCCTTCAACTGCTATAAAAGAGAGTAAAGTTAAGTGGTTTTCGCCAGTATCTTCGACAAACCCCGGTTCTAGTGGTTATGCTGGAGACACGTCTGGTTTTGCCGTAAATAATAATGCAAACGGTATACTCTACTTAGGCACTCATTCAGGAAAATATGGTCATCAACTAGGATTCAGTTCAAACGGGAATATTTATCATAGGTATCAGAACAGCGGAGATTTTCCTAGTACTGCAAATGGTGGGTCTTGGGAAACTCTATTAACATCTAGCAATTATACCGATACCACAGATAGTAGGTATCTAAAATTAACCGGAGGAACTTTATCGGGAGCTCTTCAATTATCACAGAACAAAGGAGGTACTCTAAGTGCGGATTCCGTTGGGGCTTATCTTCAGACCGGACAATATTGGATAAGAGTTCATACTGATGGTGGATTAGATTATTCCGGAAATACAATTTGGCATGCTGGTAATTTTAATCCAAGTTCGTATCTTCCTCTTACAGGTGGAACAGTTAGCGGAAAACTTACTATAAGCAGCAATAGCTACCTAAATCAATTAGCCTTAAATAGGGGCAATGATGGTGGTACTTGGGGTCCTTCTATAGCTTTTTATAATAATGGGTCCTTCATGGCTGCCCTAGGTGTTGATGTTAATGGGGTTTTGTATAGAGGCGATAGCGGAAGTACTAAATACGCAATTCTCCACGAAGGCAATTATACATCTTATTGCGCAACTTCTGATCATAATCACGACTCAGTATATGTAAAGAAGGTAGGAGATGATGTGAGCGGTACTTTAAAAAGAACATATACTGCGAGCAACCAAACTCCTATGCTCTGGATGGACGGCTATGACTATGATAACTATCTCTGGCAAATCAGCTCAGGAACAAACACCAAGCAATATTACGGATATGGATTAAAATATGTCGGCACTGGATCGGGGGTTGGTAATCTTCTTCGTCTGATTGCTGATAATCAAGGACAGACTGATATAACGGCCATAGGAATTAATCAAAATGGACAAGTTGGTATAGGTACTGATCCTTCAACTGATTATAGACTTTATGTTAATGGGTCAGCAAAGATAAATTCAGGCTCCTTACAAATCTATCCAGTCGGCGGAAGTTGGAATGACGGTATAAGGATTCATGCAAGAAGTAGTGATAGTAACTGGGCCGGACTTATGCTTTGTGGTTCCGATAATACTGGGGACACTGGTACTTCGGCAAATTCATGGTTCATAGGCAATAATACTGGAAATTTTTATATTACAAGAAATGGAAGTTCTTCAGGAACTGCATATTTAAGCTGCGTAAGTAATGTATGGTCTATAAATGGAAATGCCATTTATCATACTGGTAATTTGCCTGCATATCCAACTAAAGACTCCTGGAATTATGATGACAGGTACTTAAAATTAAGTGGGGGTACATTAAGCGGTTCTTTAGGATTTGGAAATGACAATACTAAATTTTTAATAACTACTGGAACTAGCGGTTCTGCTTCCCCTTTAAGAGGTACTACTTTACCTGCAACTTCCTCTAACTTCATTGGTATATTTGCTAGACCTGGTAAGGCTACTGATGAAGGTGGTATTTTACTATCTGAGGATACGTGTATTGTGTATAATTCTCATGATACCGGTGCAGGTTTTGTGGTTGTAGACACTGATTTGTCACAGGCGGATTGGAGCGCTTCTAATGCTGTAGCTTTTAAAGTTACATCAGACCACACCGCTTGGGCATTGGGAGGCTTTGTTAAGTCTGGTGCAACTGATTCGGACGTTCTCTTAGGTGGAGGAGGTCATAAAGCTGAGTCGTCTCTATCTGTTGCTTCTGCCGGATCTGCACATGATGCAACTAATCTTGTTCGTGCTAATAGTGGATTTACTACGGGCGATGCTGGTTGGTATAAATTGGCAAGCATAAAAACCACAGATCCTAGAGGAAGCATTAGAATAGGTTTAATAACGACTGGTGGTTCTTGGATACCTGAATATGCTGAATTGATGGTTAGGAATGGTTGGGGATACTGCGATTTTATTCAAAGTGGCCAATCATCATACATAACAAAATACAGACTTACTTATGATGACCAGTATTCCTATATCGAAGCCTATTTTCCATCCAGCACAACAATAGGCCTGACAAAATTTAATGGTTTAGCTTATGTAAATGATTATACTATTGGCTGGACTCTTTATTCGACTGCAACGGCTGGAAGTGGAACCGTAGTTGCAGAGTGTAGTAAATCACAGGCTACTTCGAAATTCTATGCAAACGGTTATATAGAGAGTTCCGGATTTGTAGTTAGTGGCGCGTCTGATTCTCATGTTCTCTTGGCTGGGGGTGGTATTAAGTCGATTAGTGATTTTGCTACTTCAGGTCATACACACTATATAGGAACAACCGCCGTACAATCAACTAGCGGAACTCAGAGCCTAACGGGAATTGGGAATATTACGGCCGCTAATTTCAGGCTGGGACAAAATTCTATAGGCTCGAGATCAGTTATCCTAGTTAATTCACCAGCCAATACTCCGGCCGATATAGTTTTTAGATCAGGCTCTTACACCAACAGTACATGGGGGGACTGGGCAATATCATCTAGAGGAAATTATAGTAGTGAAAATGCCGACACTAAAAACTCCTTCGTGATTGGTAGAGGATCGCAGAATGATGGAACGAGTGGTGAAAATATATGCTTTAAAATAGACCATAATACAAATGTAATAATTGGTAATAACATATATACAGAGAAACCACAATACCAACTAGATATACGAGGTGATATCTATACAAACTCTAAACTCGTATTTCCTCATGGTGGTAGTTCTTATTCTTGGGCTAGGATAAACGAAGATTATAATAGAACGTCAATAAGAGCATATTGTACAGCAGGAGAATCGGCAACTGGAGCAAGAGATAATTATAGTATTGGTCTTATGGTTGACGGATATTATAGTTTTGCTCTTGCCGGATATGATGGTGGACAAACGCTAGCATGGAGAAGAAATGATGGAAACTGGTACGATATAATAACTTCGGCAAATATAGGAAGTCAAAATGTTTCAACCTCAGGCTTAACCCAATATCAAAGAAGAGATAATTTTATACAGTCTCCAAAGGGCGGAACATTTACCACATCTAATTCAACATACACTGGATATCTACGAATAAAACTACCTTGTGGAATGATTAATACTATGTTGTCATTCTTCGTAGATATTTATGATTATAACCTAGATTGTTCTGTAACCTATAAGCTTGCGGGCTATTCGTATTCAGGCGGCTGGGTTCATTGTACGGCCCAGTGTGTATCCAGTTATGAAGGTTCTTACGCTGATCTTTCCGTTAGGTTTGGAACTCTTGATGGAAATGCTGCGGTGGAAATAGGAGAATCAAATACTAGCTGGTCTTATCCACAGGTTTTAGTTAGAGATTTTGTTTTTGGATATTCAAATGATTCTGCGGCGAATTATTTTGATTCCTGGACAATTGATTTCAGCACGACATCAATTACAGTAACCACATATGGAGGAGATCGCACGCACTCAGAATTTCTAAACAAAGGTCTGAAAGCTAAATATGCGGCAAGTGCAGGATCAGTTGCATGGAGTAATATAACCGGTAAGCCTAGTGATTTCGATTCAGCCCTAACCAATGCAGAAATAGATGCAATTTGTACATAAAAAAAAATAATAAAGAAAGTATAAAATATGGCAAAATATTTAGATTCAACAGGTCTAGCGCGAGTGTGGACCAATATTAAGAGCGTAGTAGGATTAAAGGTAATTAACACTTCGCAAAGAAAGATTAATACTCAAGCCGCTACCTCAAACGGAATTACTTTTACTGGCGGCACTAATAAATTTACAGTAAGCGATGGATCGAGTAGTTTTGATGTTCCTATTACTCCAAGTTTAAGCCTGAATACCTATCGACTGTACTTTTATGCAGCTGACACCGGTTCTGTCTACTATGACCCTATAGCTGGTGGTAATTCAAGTGGGAAGTCTTCAGTTCTACTTCTATCTGGAGATGCGACAGCTAATGGTATTTCTGAATATAATTCCGGTTCCTATAGACAAATTGAGCTTTCTGTTCAAGTTAGTAAGATAAAACTTCTAAGCTCAAGCGGAACAGGGTGGTATGCTGTCCCTATCGGAAGTCAGGTAAATAATATGTCTTCTGGTAAATCCATTGGCCTTTACTACAGTACTAGTATTGCCGTTCAAGCTAGTACAGGAGATATAAGGATTGGCTCAAAATATGTAACAAAATCTAGTACTCAGGGGCTATCAATTGAGGTCGTTTCTTCAATGCCGTCTAGTCCTAATTCCAATACAATTTATATAGTAGTTTAGGATTATGGCATTTACAGGATTTAATTTATCGAACGCTTCTAGTATTTATTATGGGAGCACGCCTGTTAGAGAAGTTTGGAAAGGAAGCACCAAGATTTGGCCCATATCTTCACCTCTTGTTGGCGTACCTACTATTACGAGCATTGATTCTGGTCTCTGGGGAATGGGAGAGCCAACCGATACTGGGTACATGGCTAACGTTAATTTTTATACTGTTCAAGGTGCTATTTCCTATACTTGTCATTTCGGGAGCAAAGAAATAACAATAAGCAAGGAAACTGTGGACGAACTTGGATACGGATCTACTGGTGACTTTTTCACTTATCCTTATTCTGGTGGTCAAACTGTTGATGTTTATATGACAGCCACTAATGGGGCCAGCACTGTTACTTCTCCAACAGTATCACATACTATAAATGATGGTGATGGACCGGTTGTTGAAGATGTAATCTATATTTCGGTAACGGTGGACACAAATGGAACGATCAGTTGGAGTTCTACATCAACGATTAGAACGACTGTTGGCTTTGGTCCACAATCATTCTATCTTGCTCCTATTACTATAACTCGATACGGAGCGAATCCCATGACCATTACTGATTATCAAACATCAATAACTCTTGGGGACTACCCATACTATGAGGGATCTAGCGGAACTCTTGGGCAAATTAGTGGATGGCCAAGTGTTTCAACCGTTGCTAGTGTGAGTTATAGCGGAGCAGTGTGCACTTATGCTTTCCACGGCCCACCAAATTGGTACGACGATGACGGGAATATGGTGACCTTTATGACTGATGTTCCGTACTCAGAATTACATGATTATTAATTTTTTATAATTCATCAATATAATGGCAGAAAAGAAATTTTTAGACTATTCTGGACTTGAAACTTTGTGGGGAAGGATCAAGGCGCTTTTCGTTGCTAAACCTCCCGCAAATAGTGTTACTGACGGACACGTTGCTACACTA